>Ga0068618_1000001_pt1 | contig 52073 bp, 42 predicted proteins | sample InSIn2SAF170_2_FD_77423 | JGI IMG/M metagenome (GOLD analysis project Ga0068618, IMG submission 77423) | Clean room microbial communities from NASA Spacecraft Assembly Facility at Jet Propulsion Laboratory, Pasadena, California, USA -... ...
AGCCAAAGGGCGCTAAAGATGACGATATGCCCAAGAGCATGAATGGCGCCATCCGTGCCATGAGAGAGGCAGAAGAACGTCTCAAGCAGCAAGCCGAGGTCAAAGAGTTTGAAGGTTATCTGAGCCAGCAAGGTGGTGATTGTCCAGTAAGTCCTTGTGAAGCACTTGTGTTATTGGTTACTAATATTCCGTAGTACTGGCGTCGACGATTCTTTCGACTGGTTGGCACTAAGCTCACGGCCTATCACGAGACGACTCACCAACCAAGAGCCACCATCAACCTTGCCAAAGCTGCTAATCTGATTGATGACAAAGCAAACCTGGCTAAGAAGGAAGTATCGACAAAGGGCGGTGGTCGTCGAAAGTCTGGGTTCGCTGATGACGAGGAAGGCTACATGTTCGTCGAAGAAGGATTCAGAATTCGCTTCGCAAATGGAGAAGTCATTGACTTCTATGCTGACTCGGCAGCGGCGAAGGACGAATGGATGGCAACGCTGAGTCAAGTGGTAGGCAAGCAGGTGACCGCGCCACCCGGCTCAACTAAGGGTTGGACCGAGATGGTACTGAAGCGTGAAAAGAGCACGAAAGCCAAAGCGACGCCTCGAAGGACCAGCAAAGAGCTCCCAGACCGACCGGCAGTTGAAGCTCGACAATCGTACCAAGCATCTCACATGGCATCAGGCGCTCTCCCAGTGTCGTCACCTCGCGAGTCCTTCATTCCGAGACCGCATGGACATTCGAGGACAGAGAGCTATCATGCTGACGCTAGTCGAAGTCAAGCCAATAGCCCTGTGAAGCCACGAGTTGGACGTGAAGAGCGACACAGAAAGACAAAAAGCATGTGGGGTTGATTCACCTAGCACACAAAAATGATGATCTTTGCTTTCGGCGCAGATTCGATGTGGATGAATATGGACAAGGAGTTGCAGAGCCTGATTAGGCAACAAAGCAGTCTTGGTTTTTGATGACGGGGATGGAGGTATTGCACATACTTGTGTTCTATGAGTGACGGGTCGGACGAGTCACTGAAGTTATGAACACCGTACAAATGATGAATTGTTATTTCCTGGCGTTGCCATTAAACTCTGGTCACAGGCGTTGTTAATGGAGCATGAGAGCAGCCGAGTTGCGCTTTCTCAACAGCCTAGCCATCGGTCTGATTGCAATGAGACATGTTCATAGACTCAATTCAATGAACGAAGAAAACTGTCAAATACAGACCTGTCTGCTTGCTCACCCTTCGATATCAAGGAGCTCCATCCGTAGTATAGCACCTAAGATACCTACAAGGTCTTGCCCACAATCATGGCGAACCCGAATTGGAATTCCACGCTACCAGGTCAAGCTCATCTCGTAATTTGGGTTTGCCATGATTGTAAGCGAGCCTTGTGAATGGACTAGCCTTGAATTTTATGGTTCTGTAATCATGACCATAGTACTCTTGTAGTACAGTATTGTTTATCCCGCTTCTGGGAGGAATCCTCACAACGATCGATCGGCTAGAGATGACGACGTTTAAGATAAAGATGGTTTCCTTTTCTGCTAGTCGCGATCATCCCCAGAAACTAAAATTGATAGCTTCGATGAAGAGCTCGTCGATGAGCGCAATCCTATCCCAAAAATCGGGAAATACTGCTAACACGCGAAACTCTATTGTCGAAAGATCATGTAATACGACCAATGATAGTGTGAAAATACTTACGGGACCACAAACCGAAAATTGAGGGTGGCGGCGTCTAGTGGATAGTCAAAACTCCCCGTCGGTGGTCTAACCAGACTTGATAATTGCTGCTTCTTCTACTTCGCGCCGGCGACTTCGCTTACGCTGTGGTGGTACTCGCACCTTTCCAGTTGTAGACGGTGAAGAAAACGAAGCATATGCTACATCGCAACTGCCTACCAGGTACATCATATGTGTACATAGTAACACCACCGCAGTGATGGGATTGATATATTTATTTCCCTATGTACAACCAGCTCCTGTGGATGGCTTGACATCCACCACAATCTCTGCTTGTACGGCCCTCTACTACGGTACTGCACAGTACCGCACTGTGGGATAATCATTCAGAACATTTGCCACATCAAGTGTTTTCTGCTAAAGACTCACTTTGTCCCTCTGATTGGAGACGTGCTCCATGTTACTGCGTGACGGCGACGTCGCCGCGGATGGCCCGTGGCCGACGTTGGTATCGTAAAAGGTTTGGGCTTCGGACCACGGGTACGCTAATATTATCCCCATACCAATAGCTCGAGCGCCTCAAGCACCTTTTCGCCGGTTCGATGCACCCCTGAGGTTAGCCAGGCGGTAGACTATCTGAAGTACATGATGGTTTTTACTCTTTTGGGTCGTAGCCTCCCCAGCCAATTCCTTCAGTCCCCACGACTATTCACGGAAGCATCTGAGTCAAAAGGCTCAGTTGTACTACTCTGCCGCGCTGCGGAGCATGTGAGATGTCCTGTTCATAATAGACCCGAGCGGCTGCGAGGACAACATTGTCTTTGATCGATTTTTCGAGCACGACAGACATTCATTCCGCCAACGTCCACCACATCTACAATAACAGATCGGATTGATCAACAGCAGAGACCATGAGCCGTGGTCTTCGAGCTGTTGCGGTATCCTCCGTGTGGTCAATCATCGCATGTTGTGTCATCATATTGCGAATATATTGCAGATTTGTCCTGGTGAAACAGTCAGGCGCCGACGATTATCTTGCTACAGCAGCGCTCGTATTCTCTGTGGTATTGACCGTGTGCATTGGTCTTCGTGTGTCATTTCCAGTTCCTGCTAGAGTTCTTGCTAATTGAAACATAGAACAACAGCATGGATTGGGTGAACATTTCAACACGCTTCGAGATGGAGAATATGCACAGATGTCCAAGGTCGGTCCTGCCATTGCAATCGAGGATATAACCTATGCTGACAGGTAATACAAGTTCTTTTGGGTCAGCGTTCCTATGTATTACCTTGGTCTCACCACCGTCAAGGCCTCAGTGATTGTCCAGCTTCTACGCTTCATCGTCCAGAGTCGAATACGTCTCCTTTGCTGGTTCCTGTTGGTCCTCATCTGCGTATATGGCATGATTGCGAGCCTCGTTTCCGCCATGGCTTGTCTTCCGGTGCCCTACTTCTGGGATAGAACCGTTCCGGGAGGCCACTGCATTAACCTCCTCGCATTCTGGTACTCGAACGCAGCATTTAACATCATCACTGATATCATTGTGCTCGTCATCCCGATTTCTGTCTTACGAAGTCTGCAGTTGCCTAGACGGCAAAAATATGGTCTCTTGCTCGTCTTCGCACTAGGAGGATTGTAAGTAAACTATCCACAAAAACCAACCCTGCCCATGCAATGGAGAAATATGCTGACCAAGCTCTATTATAGTGGCTGTATCACCTCCATCTTACGTCTTCACTCCCTTTACGTGATCGCCATATCTAAAGATGTCACGTGGGACAACGTCGGCGCAGCAACCTGGTCAGCCGTTGAGCTCAACACCGGCATCATCTGCGCCTGTCTACCCACACTAAAACCTATGATCAACATTGTCGCCCCACGACTTCTGGGCACTTACAACAGCAGCGCGAATGTGAAGAGTCGCACGTCCATGGGCATCCACGTGAGCCGTTCGGTACAACGAAGCTACGAGGGACTCGGATCGATGTCGCTGCAGGACAGAAAGAAACAGGACTCAAATTACGCATGGGAGATTACGGGTGCGAAGGGAGATCATGAATCCGCTTGATGAACAATATTTAATGTACAACAACAACAAGAAGGGACGCAACATACAGGAAAGAAATATCAGCACATACACATGGGGATCACAGTACCCATCACCAAAGTACTCGTCCGACACCAGAAAAAACGGCTGTATATATTAACGAATAAATACTTAATCTTGGGAGGAGTACTGGGAGGTAGCGTATAGTTCTTATTTTGTTTTTAATATAGTATGTACAGTACACATACATAGACTAGAAGCCACAAGCTTGTACAGATTCAATACGTACCTTCACTGCAGTGTGAGGTTAATAGGTATCTTAAGAAGTAAAAGAAGATCACAATCTTGGTGTTCATTACCTGTCGAGTACATGTACTATCCACAATAACTGATACTGACACTGACACTGACATTTGGCAAACCTTCGTTCCCTCAAGAGTACCTACATGTCAAAACTTCTTAAAGCGGTAAGCGGATGTTTAAAAAAGAACCCCCCTGCACGTACAATAGCTAATTTGATTCATCACCGCACCGCTCCCAGAGTCGATGATTCTATGATTCAATATGTCTGACTACCTTACCTTACCTTATCTATAATTGGATCTTCGTCAAAAATGGACTTTTTGACGATCAGGACTTTTGACACGTGCTGTATCTAAGGGAACTTAAGCATAGTGTTGTTATGTACGTATACTTCTTCTTAGACGTGGATGTTTAGTACTCTGTTTTGCTGCATGACTTCCGATGACAGGTACATACGCACCTACTATACAGTAAATAACAAACCGGTGGAGTTCACATAGTACTGGCGCACAGTACATGTCAATAGAGCCGTAACAGCTCATCGAGAAAATAGTAAATTCGTTGGCGGTATAAGATGCGAAGGTTGCGAAATCATGCAGCCACTGCCTACATAGGTATACGGTGTACAGAAGGCTTGAGTCGAAGTACAGTATGTGTCGAATTCGGCTTGTAAGCAGTTATGATGGACGCGGCATGTTCCTTTTCTTTGGCTTCTGATATAAACAAGTACAGTAGATAGTGCTAAGGTCATGTACGTAAATGTGAGGGAGAACGAAATGTAACGTAATGTAATGTTGGTGGTGTTGCTGAATGAACTTGAAGTTAAATTTGCTATGCTGATCTTCTTTCCTACAGGTATGTACTACTGTATGTTGTAACTCATGTTTGTGTGATAGCTAACTGTCAAGTATTATGGACAAAGGAAAGGATGATGAGTAGTTCGCAGCAGTAACGTGCATGAACGGGAAATCAACAAGAACTGTTGATAGCTATCTTCCAGAATTGCCTGCTTGCCTGCTTGCCTGCTTGCCTGCTTGCCTGCTTGCCTGCTTGCCTGCTTGCCTTTGCTGTGCCATTTCCGTGGTTCGCCATTAGATACGGATATCGGGAAATTGCTTAGGATGAGGTTGCTTCTTCAGCTTGTGCTGTTGTTTCCCCAGACTGTGCGATTGCTTCGTCGGTAGTGTCGGTCTTTATGTCAGTCGTTGCGGCTTCAGGAGCAGGTAGCTCGCTGTTCAGAGCGGCTCTGTCGTTATCCCCTTCCATGGTGCGTACTTGCTGTGATGATTCGTGATCCTCTTCCCTTTCTAGATGTCTGTCTTCGTCGTCCATTGCAGTCATACCGACCGAAGTAAGAAATCCATGTCCCCGCTTAAACACAGGGAAATGGACGGGCTCGTACGATCTGGTGACACGCGTGCCTTCCAATTCTCGGATTTTGCCCCTCAATCTTCCGATTTCAGTGTTGAGATCACGCACATCTTTTCTGACCCGTCCAGCTTCGTCCTCAGCGATGCGAGCTCGTGACTCCCAGTCACGTCTGAGTTCTTCGCTCCGGGCCTTTTCCTGCCCAATTTGGTAGAGTGTCTCCATCAATCGATTTTCCCGCTCAAGCGCGGCCTTCTCCCGCCTGTTGGCCGCATCAAGCGCAAGTTGTAGTTGCACCGCGCGCTTCTCGTGGTACAGGGCATCTTGTTCATGTTTTTCGGCTATCCTCTTCCAGTCATCCCGCTGGCGGATCACCTGCTTCAACTCTTTTCTGGCCTGCTCTAGTTTCCCGACTGTGCGTCGGAGCTCTTCAATTGCTTGTGTAAGTCTCCTTTCCGACAACTTTAGGTCAGTCCTGGACTGGTCTAGTTCAGTTTCGATGTCTCTCAACAGCTCCCTAAGGTCTGAACATTCTGCGTACAACTTTTCTTTCTCATTCCGTTCGAGCCACAACTCTCCTTTGGTCTTACGCACTTCTTTACGACTTTCTTCAAGATGCTGTGCCATTTCTTTGAACTGACTGATGAACTCTCGAATGTTGTTTCCAAAAATGTGCTCACATTGCAAATGGGTTTGGACGTCTCTCAAGTGATCTCCTTTGGGATAGATAGGATGATGGCCTACGTATGGGCGATTGATGCTGTTGATGTTGATGGGAACACTGCCATCATATGCTTTACCAGATCCCGAACCACCGAAAACATTGGCAGATTCGTGGTTGGAATCATATGCAGGAACAGCACCGGGAGAGTATTCAGGAGCAACTTCCTGAGCTCGACCATCGGTGTCACCTTTTGATGGGGTGGCTGGAACCTGAGAACTGCCTGTATCCGCGAACGTAGCCATTATGGTTGTCAGTATGCGAGGATGCTGCGGATAGGTAGTTGAGAAAGAGATCGATAGAAGGACTTTGCTATTGCCCAATCCTGGTCACGAGAACAGAAGTGCTAATGGATAAGTGAATAATGATGGGAAACGCCGAGATACTTATCTTTTTCCAAATCTTGCACGAATCCTTACCTGTTGGCTTAGAAGCAGCCTCCGCACCCCCGACTGTGGAACATCTTGTGTTGCTGTCACTGCACCATTCAGCTAGCCATTTAAGATCTCGTGTTTGTGCTTAGCGAGGATAGCAGCCGAAGCTTCGAGCCGTACTTCCCAACTTGTCCGCACAGTCACTTATACAGCAGATACTCTGTGCCGAAGCTGAGCTGATAGGACACATCAAAGTCCGGAATGTCTTAGTGAAAGTAATGTACATGCAGAACAAAGCTTCTGTGGCGGTGAACGAGTAAAGCTACCCAAAGTGGGAGGTGAGTTTGAACCAGTGATACAAGCTGAACACGAGTTGCATAGACTATACCAGGTGGGTGTGTTGACAGTCAGCTGCAACGCATGCAGAGGAAGTATTCGATACGGGTGAAGTCGTTCGATGTGGTATAGTCAGCATTTAGAGATCTCGCAAAGCCTCGCTAGACACAAATGTTGGCATGATAGTGGAGCTGAATGCATTCCAGCCCTCAGCTTGGGTAGGTAAAAATGCCGGATGTGGTTCATCTGATGGTCTCGGATCCTGACGACTCCTCCATCAGGAATGTTCTTCTCCCGAGGTGAAAATGATTCGTTGCATTATCCTCCAAATGAGGAGAATGGTAAGTCAGTGATGCATGACAAGCATGATTTACACTTCAGCTTGTGCGGGGGAAGGAGCGTCTGGGTCGTGGTCGACATTCACGTGTCAGCTTGGCGAGAAAGGCCACGTGGTCGGCTGCACCAACTTTGTCCCAAAACAGCTGTTCAACCGGAAGCATCGTGCCGTTTACCAGAACCGATCCGTCCAGCCTCTCTCCATTTGTCCTTGGCTGGGCGCTGGTTATTTCCTTGGATGGTTGATCGAACAGCTCCAAGCTGCTGATCTTACCACTGGCAAAATGATTGATCTGATCATCAACAGGAATTTATTTTCTTAGGTATCGACTATACTGTACCTCAGTGTAGTAGTGTTTGAGAGGCCGGTATTAGAGCTATCCGAACACACAAAGAGTAACTGCATAACAGTGACAAGATATATCGTTACGCCTACCAAACGCCTAGGTAGGTAGGCAGACTAAGTGCGATTGGCACCAGCCACCTTGTTATGGACGGAGGACATGCCCGGCATCTCTTGGTGGGCCATCCAATCCTACCATTTGTCATCTAGTTGTACATCGTGCTTCGCAACACTGCAATGGCAATTCGCTCTTTACCTGCCATGGTGCCCGGGCCGGCCAAGAGATACTAGTGATAAGAGTGAGACCGATTATGAATCGAACGGGTCAGGGCAGTCAAAAGTACATCGGCTTCATAATCTTGAGTTGCAGCTGTCCAATTCTGTTGGTGGTTTAAGACAACCCTTGAAATTGCATGACCAATTCACCGGCTGATGTAATCGCTTCAAGGCTTGTTCAGAGATCAAGGTAACACTAAGGTACCTACACGTAATTACCGATGTTACACCGGACAATTATTTGGCGTCAGGGCACGCTCAATTGTACTGCCAGTGCGAACAACCTACGCATACCTAGGTACACATCTCACAGCGAGCTGGTCGACTGCTATCTGTCGTAGATGCGACATACTGAGATTGATAGCCTGAGCATTCCTTAGAGCGCCGCGGGATACGCGCCAAGATGTTTGCCAAGATCTCCTAGGCAAATTCAGCCTAACTCAATAGCCATCTACTGTACCAAGTACGTGGTGGCTATGCTCAGTCGATCCATTCTCCATTGGTTGGTCTGCGTTGATCGCTCGTCGGTTGACAACTAGCTGGCCACTTCACCAATGAATATCAAGCTCAACCTTGTTGTTGATCTTCTAGAAGTCTGATGAGCTCATTCTATTTTAGGCCCCTTGCCAACGTTGAACTTGTGACGACGATGCAAGGATGCAAGGATCGAGTCTTCAGTGCCTGGCAGTGCCTGGTTTGTTCGGCTGGGAGCGTACAGCTTCATCAGTATGCAGATCAAACAGCTGTAGCTTGTATTTAAATCCGACGAACAAGTCTTCACTACGCCTGGCTTTCCTGTTCACCACACTCCCACCACCACCAAGGACGTATATCAGCCATGTTAGCACTAACACTGCTGCTCAGCTTGGTTGCTGCAGTCGTCTGCTCACAGATTGATCAACTTTCAGTCCTCGACCGGTCTCCTGCGAAAAGACAATCATCGGCAACCAGTAACCCACCGACTCCCAGCTTCAACATTTCCATACCCATTGACCACTTCAATAACAGTGATACCCGCACATACAACAACCAGTATTGGGTGAATGATACTTGGTATGAACCGGGAGGGCCTATCTTTTTTTTTGATGCTGGTGAGGCTGGCGTGACAGCTCAAACGGTAAACCTCTATCTTGCCAATGACTCTTCCTCAGTCATAGCTCTGGCAAGGAAGTACAGTGGTTTAGCCATCTTGTGGGAGCATCGGTACTACGGTGGTAGCTTGCCATTTCCACTCAACACAACCGCCAGAACCAGTTTAGGTGTATACGAACCTATTGGTGCGCCTGCTTCATTCCAATACTTGACTGTTGAGCAAGCGCTCCAAGATGTGGTATACTTTGCAAACAACCTAAAGGAGGGAGGCTACCAGGCCAACGACTTGGACCTGCTGCATCCTTCGAAAACTCCATGGGTGTGGGTCGGAGGTTCATACCCTGGCATAAGGGGTACTCTTCTGCGAACCCGTCAGTACTTATTCAATAGACTCCGACTGCTTAGCGCTGACAGAAAGAACAGGCAACCCCGAAGTGATATACGCTGTATGGGCGTCATCTCCGCCCACACAAGCCATGTACTCCGGCGCAAGCTATCTCTCGCCAATTGCACGGTCACTACCACAAAACTGCTCCACTGACGTTCAAGCAATCATCAAGCATGTAGATCAGATTCTAGCCGGCCCATCGACTGCCCAGGAATACAGAGAACTCCAGAATCTCACCTATGCCGCTCAATTAGCAAGCATCCCCAACGGCTTCGGCAGAACCTTCAACTTAACCTACGCACAGGAATATGACTCCTTCACCATCGCTCAAGTAATGCGAAACACCCTCGTAACATACTACCAATCCTACGGCCCATCCCTCGTCACCCACACCTTCTGCAACTACCTCGAGTCCTTCAACCCAGCCCTCCCAGGCAACATAACAAACACCACCATCCTCTCCGTCCTCTCCAACCCGGGCAACGCTCCACCAACCCCACAAGGCCTTCTAGCAACTCACAACAACAACCTCACAATCGGTTTATATGCCTACTTCTACGCCTACGCCGCCAACTACCGCCACATCTACAGCGACATAGTCTTCGCCTCCGGCCCCGCCGGCGCCCTAGTCGAAATCGAAATCGACGACGACAACGATTCCATCCCACCAAACGTCCTCGCCGACGCAGCATCCTGGCTCTACCAAGTAAACACCCAATTCGGCTGGATCCAAGCCCACGACTCCAATATTTCAACCCCCGGCAACACCATAGTAAGCACATTCTACAACATCACCTCCGCCCAACGAGCCGGCCGTCTCTCAGTGTTCTCCAACGCTACCATCGCCTCCCTTCCCCCAACGCCCAACACTACAGCCTTCAACAAATACGGCGACTGGTTTATAAACCCCTCAAACACGATGTTCACAGACGGCGACGCCGATCCCTGGCGCTCAGGAACTGTGTTCAGTCAAGAAACTGAACTCGGTGCGCCGAATAAAAAGACAACTACTGTTGTTCCGGCGTGCGGACAAACACCGCCTGACGGCACGGTTTATGGAGCATTGTACCCTGGTGCTGCGCATGTCTGGGATCTAAGGAAAGTCGCTTGGGTCGGTGGAGTTAACGGTGTAGGGCTTGATAGCGATGGACGCACGCCGCAGGATATAGGGCTGGAATTGTTTGGGAAGGCACTGGATGTTTGGCTGCCTTGTTTTGGGACGTGATGTCTCGCGCCTTCCCCAAGCAGAGGCATGGACATATTTACCTTAAAACCGTACTTACATACAGTACTTCTATGAATCTACCAATTGACTGTATATACCTACGTACCCTACCTACATATATCCACACGATCTAAACCAGGAAGCGCCACACACACAGTACTTACTCTACCTCACTACATATAACATCAATAGCTCTCAGACAAATCACCAAAATCCGGCACTGTAGAATCACACCTAAAACTCGGCTGATAAGCCTTGACCGGCAAAATCCCCGCCGCCATCCCAAGTTTCCAGCTCCACTGCGTCGCACTCTCGGTCTTCCAAGTCCAATAAAACCACCCCTGCGCCTGTTCAAAACTATGCATTTGGGCTTCGGCATACATTTTCAAAAACGTCTTATACGAGGCCGTGTAGGTACTTGGATCGGCGTTCGCAGGGGCACAGGAGCACGGAGGACTGGCACAGCTGGGTGTTGTAACGTTGACGGTGGGTGTATTGAGGGTGCCGGCCCAGCGCGAGCCAGCGCCTAGGTTGTTGAGGTTGGGCGTGCAGTCGGTGTCTGCTTGGGACCATTCGCCGTTGATGGTTGGACCCCAGCCGGTAGCGTTGCTGTTGGAGACGGTCATTATGCCGGTCCAGCCGCTGCAGGCGAGGTTGATGCGGTTGGCGTGCGTGAGTTTGAGCTGGCCGACGTCGAAGATTTGGTACTGGTACGTGTCGAGCATAAGGGCGGAATCGCCGGTGGATTTCATGGTGGAGTTCCAGGCCGTTAGGGCGAGGAATCCGTCGCCGAAGACGATTTGTTGGGTTATGCCGTTGGCGCGGACTAGGCTGATGGCTTGTTCGTTCCAGGTTATTACTTTGGAGGGTGTGTCCATGCTTATCATTTTGGGCTCGTTGACGAGGCCGTAGAATGTTACGACGTTTTTGTACCGGGGTTGTGCGAAGAATTGCGACAGTTGGTTGTGGATGTCGAGGGAGCGTTGGCCGTTGAGGTCGCCGTTGGCGCCGTTGAGCCAGTTTATGCTGCCTTGGTGGCCGCTGTGGGCCCAGCCGTTTTGGGAGCCGGGGACGCCGTGGAGGTCGAGGTTGACTCGGAGGCCGTATTCGCGGGCCCATTCGATGGCGCGGAGGAGGTATCTCCATGATATTTGTTTGACGTATGGGTCGCCGTCGTAGGTTGTGACCGCCCAGTAGCCGTATGGTATACGGACGTGGTCTAGGCCTGCGGCTTGAATGGCTGCGAAGTCAGACTTGGTGATGAACGTCGCGTAGTGCTGCTCCATCGTGCTTGCACAGTTTGATCCGAGATTCTGACATAGTGTCCACTCGTCTACCACGTTGGCGGATGCGGCGAAATTAAACATGGAAGGGGTGATGAATGGTTCCAGGTTGAGCCATCCTCCGATGTTGGTCCCTCTTACAGGCATCGTTCCGTATTGCCACTTTTTGTTAAGAGCTGGCACATTGCTATTTGCTTGTGCTGAATCGTCCCATGCTGAATTCAGCCCCATGATTGGCAGTCCACCTACTGTTTCTGCCGTATATGTGCAATTGAAGTCTGATGTATCCAACCATGTTGATATGTCGTAATATGTGCCTTTTGCCGACGTAGGCACATCCTTTGTGCTGCATGTATTGCTAGGAGTTGCAGAATTGCTTGAGCTGCTGCTGCTGGAACCACTACTCCGGCCTTTTGATTTATTCTTGCTTGCGACCACACCTGCAACAATGATGATGATCAGTAAGATCATTGCAATTCCTCCAATAATCAACCATTTCTTCTTCTTCTTCGACATAGGCTGTCGTTGTTTCCGTGATTGTCGTACTTCTCGTTTCTCATCAAACTCATCGTAGTACCCATACCCTCCACTTCCACCACCTTCATCCTTTCGTTTTCGCTTTCCACCGCTCCTCCCTTCTTCGAGTATGGCACCGCTGACATCTCGGTTTTTCCGCCGCTTTTTTCTTTGCGCATTCTCACCACCTCCGGCTGCTGCTAGTTCTTTGTATTGCTTCTCTCTCTTCTTGCGCGCTTTCCTCTTCTCTGCAAAGTCTGCCAGATCATTCTCAGTGTTGAGCTTCGACAGCGCACTTGTGCTCAGAAGCTGTGTACCGCTGTTCGTTGAAGTGCCAGAACTGTACTTGGCACGATGACGTTCCCTATCCGCGGATCTATCATAACTCGCAGGTGGCTCAGAAGTCTTGCGTTTGTGTTTTTCGCGCTCGCGATCTCGACCATACACTTGCGATGGTTTCTTCACGGGTGATGTATTTGATGAATTCCTGGCTTCCTGCCTAGGCCTCTTTGAGGTAGCTAGCCTTTGTGACCTCTTCCGCTGTTCGTTGTATTCACTCTCCTCGTCGCTCCATTCATCGGGATCGCGTTCCCGGACTCTTGGACGTGTTGGCGAGGGTGATGCATTTGCTGTTGCTGGCGGTTGTGATGGTACACCTCGGACACCGGGCGGTCGTGCAAATGAAGGTCTCGAATCAGCGTTGGCCGCTGACGGGCGGCGTGGTTTCTGTGGCATGTACAGCTAGCATGAAAGCATTGGAAAGTTGATGTTTTCGCAGGCGTATGAAGGTGTACTCTCGTCGAATACGTTTGGCCTCTATACCCGCCGTCGTCGGTCGCAGTCTGGATGCTAGTGTAGAGGTTGGCACAGCAACGGCTGCTTAGTCACCCCCGCCATCACTAGCGGTTAATCGTTTATCTAACGATGCCAAGCAAGAACTCTTCTTCTACGGCTCGAAGGAATTGCCATCTACACGCTTGGCCCAAAGTACTGCAAAAGGCCGCCTCTGTTGTAGATCTACCTCGCGCTAGCAACAATGCTGTTGCGCTTTCATCTTCCTGTGATATCGCGATAATCGGTGTGGAAAGATGGGTTCCAGGCGCCACACAAGCCATGCATGTGACAGGTGTCGCTCGCTACGAACGAAGTGCTCGGGAGGAGACAGATGTGCGAAATGTGAGAAGGACAATGCTGTTTGTGTATATGGCGACCGGAAACGAGAGACCAACAAAAAGTATTCAGACAATGTGCAGCAAGTTCAATGCGGAGCCTGACAAGATACCAGAAAGCTAGCTGAAGGTCTAGATCGTGTACGCTCACTGGAAGAACAGAACCAGCGTCTAATAAGTGTGATGCAACGTTTGCTTTCGAGTACGAATCTTCCTCCGGACTGGCGATCTGAGGTGGAAGACGTATGCTCAAAGGTCAGCACTGCACTCCACTGCAATGCGCCCGAATGTTGGAGTACGGAAGTGGCTGACTTGTTAGGTGCAGGATGCAGACGAGGCTGTAGATTCTACGACTAGCAAGGTACAAACTCAAACACAGTCCAGTCAAGCTTCCACCCCGAATAATGAGGAATGGGACCAGCAAATCGAGGACCAGGAGATGACAGACACTACTTATCCTGAAATTCGACATCAAAGCCCTCCCCGGCGAATTTCGTGGAGTGCCGTTCGAGTGCCACCTAACATGTCTGGTCCTTCCCGATTTTACCGTGCAACTCAGAAGCGATTGCTGGCGGGTGAAGATCTGACTGGCCCCCAATATCCGCCTGCAGCATGGACTAGTGCCACGACAAACGGCATCATGGTGCAGCATTTACTAGCCCTCTATTTCTGCTGGGAGTACCCGACTTTTGCAACTTTGTCGAAAGAGCATTTCCTGGTGGACTTCAACTCCGGCAGGCGGAGGTTTTGTTCATCCTTACTTGTGAATGCAATCCTCGCTATTGGTGCTCGGTTTAGTGATTTTCCAGAGGTAAAAGACAATTCAGACGATCCTGCCTCGGCTGGTGATCAGTTCTTTCGTGAAGCCCAGAGATTATTGGGCCTCGAAGAGGTCCCTACCGTGACGACGATTCAAGCTCTCAACTTGATGTCCATCCGGCAAGCTGGTTCGGGGAAGGATATGAGTAGCTGGCATTACACACGATATGCAATGCGGATTGCCATAGATCTCGGGCTACCCAATGACGATCCAAATCAGGAGCAAGCAGACGATACCCCAAGTTCCCGCATGGACCGTCAGGTCCGCGTAGCGACGTTTTGGGGGTGTTTTGCATTGGAGCAGTAAGCATAATCGACAGGTAAATTGTTGCTCATCGTGTTGACTTTTCTAGGGCATGGTCGCTATGTATCGGAAGAGTACCACAAATGGATCTCACAGAAATTACAGTCCAGAAACCCTTGATAGTCGACGAAATTGAGTGGGAGGAATGGGTTCCTTACACAGATGAAGGTCTGGCTTTGAACAGTGTTACCCGACAGGAAAGCAACGTACGTTTAGTGTTCAAATGCTTTTCAGAACTTGGTGAAATTGTCCATAACGCTACAGTCCTCCTCTATTCGGATAAACCAATACTGAACAGCCATAAATTGCTGGAGATCTACACTCAATACCTTCAGTGGTACGACAACTTGCCTGATCAGCTACGACTTGGCGGAAATTCCACACCGATTGTGCTCTTCACGCAGTAAGTCATCAAGCCAAGGCTTCTGCAGGAAAGCTAACAAGAAACAGCATGTACTTCCATTCCGCCGTCCTGATGCTTTTTCGACATTTCGCCGATCTAAGACTTATTCATTCTCCCGTCTCTCCACGATCCATCTGTAGTGAAGCAGCAAAAAACATCCTATCCTTAATCAAGGTCTACCGAGATCTCTACACGCTTCGACGCATTCCAATGTTCGTTCCCTATCTGATCTTGACCGCAGAGATAGTAAGGATGATGGAGGAAAGGTGGTTACCCACCAAGGAGAATCGAAGCCAGGACATCGATTCCCACGAAAGCATGGATTACCTCAAAGATCTCGCAACACCACATCTCTTCGCCCGACGAGCAACATCTCTTTGCAACTTCTTCAAGGAGCGCTGGGCGATCCAAGACCTCAACTTGTCCGATGCAACCAACGAACACGGCAAGGAAAACACCGAGGGAGACGAGAAATCCGAACTAAGCTTCCCTGAGGGTCAGACGTTCTTCCGACCGGACGACGAACTCGGCCGTCACCACCAAGGAGGCGCTGGTCGTCATGCACTGCGCGGTCCCTCGGCGCCAGGACTGGGCTTTCATCCTTTTCCGCTTCAGGGTCATCCGTTAAGGAAAGTCTTTGCCACGGCTGAGATGGATGTTGGTAAGGAATCGTTCGAAGCGTCGCAGAAGATATTGAGAGCTTATGGGTTTGAGATTATTCGAGACGAGCATGATAAGTGAATGTATATATATTGTTGAGTCATCATTGGTTCTGGTATCGATACTAGAATCTGAATATCACATCCAATACGTTGTTTCTCTTCCTTCCAAAGTACCTACCATAATCGTTACCTACCTTGATCACCCGCAGTAGAACGTGACGTGACTCAGTCAAGCAAGACAGTCCCTCGACATCGCAGTACATAGATACTGTACACAAATAAGGTATATACCACGACCCACCGGACCAACTTGTACCGAGCCTCGTATCGCGAACGAACTGCATGCGAAACAGGCGCACTTTCGTTCTTGCCACTCAGATTCATACTGCAGAGGCCACTCGCTGTGTAGGTATTTTTCTGTCTCTCAATCTACGTACTGTATCTATGCGTCCCTTGTGCCCACCACCCATTGCGATCACCCGTGAAATCTATTCTGACAATGAGGTATTTGCTGATTGCACGTGAGACGCGTTCGTACATGTGCATAAGGTACGTATACATCGTCCTAACATTCCACTACATGCTTTGTTTCACACGGATACGAGAACAGAAGTAAGACTTCTTTCATCAAAGACACATAACGGTGGAAGAATCGTGGTTTTGATTCTGTTGTGCAGATATGTACGTGCCTAGGGTTGAGCTGAGCTGGGCTGCGCTGGGCTGGGCTGCGCTGGTAAAGGGTGTAGTGGTAATGGTACTGTATGTGAACTGTGAGCTTGTGTTGGCAGAGTGTGAAGATGGAGATAGTGCATTTGGGATGGGGATTGTAGATCATAGATTATATGTTGGGAGGTAGGAGGCATATGGTCTGCTTTTCAGAAGAGTCTGGGTTGGGAGCATAGGAAGGAATTGGATAGGATACGGACAATAGTCAGGATTAATGCTTGATTACGTACGCAGCTGATTAAAATGCCTCGAAGAGAGGATATCGTACGCTGTTGGTTTAGATATGCTTATCTGTGACTGCGGGTGCATATCTAGGTAGACGCGGCACGTGTCCACGTAACCACGAACGCATCTCTGCAGAGAAGTCATGCCCTCCCATCTTCACCGACTACACCACATACCCTACACCAACCCAATCAACCAATCGGTTAATGCATAGCGAAATCCCACTCTCCAAAATCCTCCTTCCAAGCCTCCGCATCACGCGCCTCATCACCTTCCTCAGCCGGCACAGCACGCCAATCAGCTCTGTGCTCGAGTTTCAGAAGTCCTGACATGACGGTGCGGCCGAATTGGATGTTGAAACCGCGTTGGTCGGGCGGGAGGTCGAAGTACATTGATGATTCTGTTGTGTTGGGCGGTGGTGTGGTGAAGGTTTGGTCGGATTCGTTGTTGGTGCCGGCGACGAGGGCGTCTGCGACGGCGATGGGGGAGGGGTCGCTGTTATTGTTGTTGTTGTTGTTGGTGGTGGAGGGGGTGGATGGTGCGGCTGACCAGATCCAGACGCGGAAGTAGTCGCTGCTTCGACCTGGGATTGTGGTGTTTGGAGGACAGGGTTGGAAAGGCTGGTATTCGTTCTTCTCGGCTGCGATTTTGAAGGCGGCGGGGACGAGGTCGCTGGTTATTAGGTCTTGTGGGCAGGCGAGGAGTTGCCAGTGGAAATGGCGGATGCCGGTGCGGTTTACTTCCCAGGTTACGCAGCCGAGGTTGTTGGTGCCTTTGGATAGGAGCATGTGTTGGAGGGCGTAGCGGTAGCGTTGCATGTTGGCGTATTCTAGTTGAATTGCTTCGGGGGTTCGTGAATTGTTGGCGGCGTCATCCGCGGCGTGATACATGGGGATTATCATGAGGCTGCCGGTTGATTTGAGTTGTGGGAAAGTCTGGAGTGTGGGTAGTGGGCCGCGAAGGGATGTGAGGAAACATTCGTCGGAAATGGATATGACCATGCTGGCGTCGAAGGTTGGTTTGCCGAGACACATGAAGCAATCGTCCGAATTTTGAAATTTGGAACGTTTGTTACCGCGACGCGGGCGATGAGAGTCGTTGTGGCCGTTGTTGAGGTTGAAACGACCAGGATATGGATCAGGGTTGAGGGCGTCGCGCTTCCGTTTTGTGGTTGGTGTGGTCACTGTGAAAGGTGCTGAGCGTTGAGCATCTTGAGTTGAAGAGGGTTTGGTCGGGTCAAGAGTGAAAGCTGAGATCCATTGTGAGGACTTTAGAGCTATGTTGCCGAGAGACTCAAATCGAGTTACTAGTGGGTCAGGACTGTCGGAGGAATAGTCCATTGGCCAGAGGAATGGTTCACGTTTCCAACATGTTAGTGGTGATGAGGCGAAATGATAACGTGGTTTGAGGGTGGCGCAGAGGTTTGCTATACTTGATATGGAGGTAGTAAGATTCATCTCTTCTGGTAACGAGTTTTTGGATCCATTCTGGATGTTGGAAGGCCACTGATTCGTGAGGAGAATGTGAGCGGAATGATTGCCTTGTAGAGCTCGCGCTTCATTTTCGAGGAAGAGAGGATCATATTTGCCAATTGACTGTGTAAGAGATTCCTCAGATTGGACTTGACGACCACCAATGAACACGATTTTGATGCCATCCACAGTATGAGTGCCTTTGCGCCCGAGATAGAAGAGATTTGAACAAACCTCACCAGTCGTATCTGCCTCGAGCTTCTGTTGGACTGAGGGAGGGAGAGCATGGTCGCCAACTGTAAAGTAAGTTGGCAGGGGGACTACAAGTTTGCCTGATAGTAACGACTGAAGCTCCTCGTTGGTTTTTGATTCGTCAAAGAGATCGCCAACCACCAGTGCAAATGCGAAGTCTGTCTTTGAGTGAAGCTTGGTAATCTTTTGGATGGATTTCTCCAACTGGCCATGGACGGGACCAACAACTAGGATCTTGGTCGCCATGTTGATGAAGCAAAATCTCCGGGAGGAAGTTGAGATGGAGGTGTAGAAGGACGGGTAGTCGCTCCTTAAGTAATTGATAGAGCTTCTCTGGGCAGCATTGAACGTGTTGCTTCGATCAAAAATCTCTCACTTGAGGTTGTTGTTCAATACCTTGACGTGCTTGCATCATCTTCAAAACATAGTACATGAAGCTGAACCGAAATGTGTAGTTCTCGAGATCGAAAAGTGAAGATTGCGCCACAAATAGTTCTTTGACAGCCACAGTTCGAAGGCATGAGGCGGTGCGTTTCAGTTTATCTCTTATCGATAACAGATCGTCTCCAAAAAGTTTCCTGCGCTTTGGTCGCATTCACCTTCACTTTTCTTGCCGCAACCGATGCTCTACAACATATCACACTATGAATGCCACTCGGTGACAAGTTGAATATGGAAGCAATATCGCCTGGACGGCATTCTGGTCCGCCTCGAAAGGCGAGAAAGCAGACGCAAACCGAGAAGTCGCACCGTTACGAACCGTTCACGAAACGAATTGCTAAGTTGAAGATTGATCCTGTCCATAAAGTACAGAGATCGCGCTTGAACGACTCTGTGGATGATCTATCGCAAAGTCACTTTCGATCAGCACTGGATGAGTGGTCCGAGTTGAATTTGTCTACCACATTCACGTCCTTTTTCAACAAGGTCAATGCTTTATGCGAGAGTCTGCCACAACTGCTTCATCATGCCGATGCCATTGTTGATTGCCTTCTCGATCATATCGCAAAGCAAGATCCCTTGGCGCTGGAAACATTGTTGAGCCTGGTGGCGCATCTTGCACATGACTTGGGGAAGACATTTATGAAATATTTCTGGAGAACTGTCGAGCTGGTGGCAAAGACGTCGACCACACAGGATGATCCTGCTGTTATAGAGTCGTGCTTCACCTGCTTAGCATGGATGTACAAGTATCTGTCGAGACTATTGGTTCAGGATCTTGCTCGTCTGTTGGATATCTTGCTGCCGTACTTCTCCGCTCGCAAAGAATACATACGACGATTTACAGCCGAGTCTCTTGCCTTCCTGATTCGAAAAGCTGCAGTTCTGTACTCGAAGAATGAAATGCCTTTAACTTTGGCAGTGAACCGAATTCTTGGAGAAACATCAGATGGTGTCAAGGATGAATCGTTCTTTACAGAAGCCAGTATGATCCTGCTCGCTGAAAGCGCCATTGGTGTAGATGCCGGACTTCATTCCAGTGCGGCCAGCCTCTTTCTCTGCATTTACCGCCAGACCCTCATCTTGTCAAAGTCTACGGACCTGGCAACTCGAATACTAGAAGGCTGGACAACCAACTTGGTACATAGAACTGACGCTGCCGGGTTTAAACCACTTCTAGATGTGGTCTTAGAGCAAGCGAGGCTGAACAGCGAGCAACCTCACGAAGCTGCCATAGCAACCAGGCTCGTTCTCATTGCTTGTGCGACTCGAGGGGGATCTAGAATCACTGATTGGTCTGACATCATTTCCCTTATTCAGCATCGACTGCAGAATTTGAATAATGTGGACGGAGATTGGAAGCAGGTCAAGAAAACACTCGACAAGACGACGGCAGTACTCCTGCAATACGCGCCGCTCAATCAGGTATTACCTGCTGTTACGGAACTCGTCAGCACCACCGTAACGGACCACGAGCCACATCATTTCTTCGCTTTCTGCGAAACAGTTGCTCGGTTGGGCAAGACAAGGTTTCAGGACCTGCTTTTACCTCATCTTCAAAAATACATCGTATCGCACTGGAACCACAACGAACCTGGTCTTACAGTCCTACTGCATGATATCTTCCAGCTAGATTGTGTGCATCAAACTCCAGGAAAGGCTGGATATGTAGCGATAAACGATAGCTGGGAAACATCTAAATACAAGTCATGGGAAGCATCCAAATATAGCTGGCCGAACACCGAGCAACAGTATCAAGATTTGGTCCTAGCACGTGCCATAAATTTCCCAAGGAGTCAGAAGGCAACTCAGGCATGGCGGAAAGTCTTGCAAAAAGCTCTCGATGAAGCATTGGATGACGTTCAACATCCTCTAGAGCTGCATACACGGACTGCTTTGGGCTGGGGACTGCAAGCTCTTATGGCAACCTCGGAGGGTACTCCATCCATCGCTGCGGACACGTGGGTTAAGATTCTAGCTCAGCCAGAGGACCGCTTTGACCTCCTTCCATTTGTACAAGCTTGTGCAGATTATGGCAACCTGTCAACCACTAAGGCTACTGGTATGCTGTTGAGTACCATTGCAACGTCTAAACTGGTTAAGAATATGCTTAATAGCTCAACTAGCTTGCGTACAGCATCGTTGCAATTGCTTCGGGCTTGTCACGGGGAGCACTCTTCAGAATGGATAGCATCAACAATCGAGTTATTGCTGGAAATACTGAATACAGCCTACAGTATTGCCAATGCCCGCCAGCTCTCTATGATGATTCGGAGGCTCCCACAGTCACAGAAAAATGCGCCCCAAAGCAATCCCTTGATGATGCTATTGCCTTTTTTCTGTCTGGGACTCTTGCCGGAGTACCACGATCAGCTGAGGAGAGAGGTCTCTCAAGCTCTCAGTCAAATGATGACCAACTCACAAGTCGAAGATGCAGTGCTTGAGATGGTCAAAGAATGGTTGCAAACTCCAACTATAACAATGCAAGTCGGTGCCGGAAATGATCTTGAGCGCCCGGAGAAAGTCTCACCCTTCGAATGTACGAAACTGTCTGAAGTAGATGCTGCCGCTTCTGACTCTATCAGACATTTCACGGACTTTCAACAAGAAATCAAAAGTCGAATTGAAGCTTCACACGCTATCTCCGTACAACGAACACCAGTGGGAAGTCGATCAATAGCACTTCAAATTCTTCAAGACATACCACAGATTGCAGAGAGGAGGTCAAAAATAATCGTCCCAGCATTCTTGAGTGCTCAACGAAGGAGAGCTGGGCATGACATGTTACACGTAGGAGAGTCGAATTCCGAACATACACTGAGCCCGGAGATTGAAGTTGGAGGATGGAGCTTGAGAGAACGCAGAGCCTTTCTGCAGCTCCTTAGCCAATACCAAAATCCACGAATGTTGTACCGAGGAGAGGACGTCTACACCATTCTTTTAGAGCTCTTGTCAAACGGCGATAATGAAACACGTAAGCTGGCGCTCCAAGCTTTGCTCAAGTGGAAGAGCCGAGCATTGCTAGCACACCAGGATCATTTACTACGGATCGCCGAGGAGAAATCGACGACTTCCGAAATTGCTTTAATGCTAAGCAGCGAGCAAGAATCGAGCATTATCAAAGACACAGACAAGTCCGAGGTCCTGCCTATTCTGCTACGACTCCTCTTCGGTCAGTTGATTGGCCGGGTTGGAGTTCATGGCGCTCAAGAAGCTAAACGAAAGGCATTGTTGCGTTTGCTTTTTCGCATGAAAGAGCAGGAGGTATCCAGTTTCCTTGACATTGTGCTGGGAAGGCTTCGAGATCTCGCGACGATCACCGATGTGGATGCTCAGGATAATCTCCTTTCTCAGGACTTGATGAGTGCTGATCAGCAGTATGGTTTCTTACGTATGATGCTTTCTATGCTCGAGATTCTACAAACACAATTCGAGCCTTACGGCTTGAAGGTCATCGATGCAGTTCTGTATTGTACGACAAGAGCAGCTCGGCAAATCAACGTTCTTGACGAAAGTGAAGGAGCACCAGCAATGCTACGGAACACGCGACGAACTGGTATACAATGTCTAAACCTCATCTTCGACTACTGCCGACAGCTCGATCTGACTCAGTATCTACCTCTCATTTACACAGAGATCATCAACCCACGTCTGCAGAAGTTTGTTGCTGAAAATGCTCAAAGCGTATCCGGTTTGCTCAAGATGGTCTCGGTGTGGACAGGATCGGAGCTTTCTTGTCAATACCTACAATATGGAGGGAGAAATACCTTCCAGGAATTATGGAACCTGCTTGCCTCCGAAAACGCTAAGCCGGAAGTCAAGATGTTCGTTTTGGAAGCTATCGTCGGTCCTATTCTCGACTTGGCTAAAATTGAATCAACGCTCGCGCAGTCGTCTCTTGAGATCCTTAAGGCAGAGGCTTCTACCATACTTGATAGCATTGCTTCGTTGCTACAGCAATCTCCGACTAAAAGCTTGCTGCTCACTGCTGCGAAGAGTGTTGAGCAACTAGCCACGCATGCCGAAGCCATGGGTGTGAATCGAAAAGTAGTGGATCTGTTTGTTGTCATTCTTCGCGAGCCGAATCAACGGCTTCCACCACACATTAAAGGGCAAATGTTGAGAGCACTTTACAACGCTGCTCAGAATCTTGACCAAGCGAACTGTCAAGCATTCGCAGCCGCATTCTTCGACTTGCTCTCAAGCTATTTCAATTTCTTCCGTGACGTGCCAAGCAGGCAAGTCTGTGTCAACTTGTTGCGATTCACGGCTCAAGGCGATGATGAGCTGCAGGAAGTTGCAGGCATCTGCGAGGATCTTAATTCACAGTCTACAAGCAGTCTGGATGCGATTGACTATGACCGGCAGGCTCAAGCGTTCTCCCGAATACATAACATCTTACAGAGCACTTTCAATCCCAGAACACTGCTGCCCGTATTGCACAATCTCATCTACTGTGTACGCACAAGTGATGAGACTGCAACTAGAGGGAACGCATTGAGCTGCCTGAAGCATCTCGTTACGCGTCTTTCCACACAACAGAACGAAGCTTCCGAGCTTCAGCAGGTCATCCTGGACGCTGTTAGAAAACATGTACGAGATGACTCGGAACTTGTTCGAGCCGATTTCGTGGAGTTATTAGGCGCTGCGGTCAGCAATTGGTCGAATATCCCGAATCTTCGGGAGCTGAAGGTCTTGCTTGTGGGGGATGATGAAGAGGCTTCTTTCTTCACCAATATCCTGCACATCCAACAACATCGTCGTACTCGCGCGATCCGGAGATTGATTACTGAAGTGGAACATGGTCTAATCTCAGCCAACAACATTTCACAGTTCTTTTTGCCACTGTTGCAAAAGTTCGCGGATGATGATAGTGGTGATGCGTCAGCCCAGTCTGCTAAAGGCCAAAGTATCGCTTCTTTAGCTACCCTTCTTCAATGGTTGGACTGGAAGTCATTTCGTCAAGTCTTCAGGCACTATCGACAGTCACTCAATCAGAATAATGAGGATGACAAAGTAGATGTACGCTTGCTCAACCACGCAGCCGATGCACTGACCGCTGCCATAGGTAAGGCACGAGAAGGAGCAGAGCTCGTGTCACCCCTACCTCATCTGTCCAAATCCCTACCAGCTCAAGAAGTCATTCACACTGAGTTGAAGGGTAATTTCATACCGAAGCTGGCGGAACTAAGTCACTACAAGGATGAGGGAGAGATTAGCCAACGTATTCCAGCTGCTGTGGTAGCAATTAAGCTCATCAAGCTTTTGCCGGAGAGTGAGACATCCCTCCTTGCTGCACCAATTGTGCTTGATGTTGCGCAAGTTCTTCGTAGCAAAACACAAGAGACAAGAGATCTGGCTCGAAATAAGCTCGCCGAGGTAGTGTTGCTTCTGGGCTCTTCAAGCATGCAATTCGTCCTCAAGGAACTAAGCACTGCCCTGACCAGAGGCTATCAACTTCACGTCTTATCATACACAATGCATACGATCCTACTTAGTACAGCTGAAACACGAGCTGTAGGTGACCTTGATTATTGTATCGATGATCTTGTCAAGGTGATTTTAGATGATATATTTGGCGCCGTTGGCCAAGAAAAGGACAATCAAGACTACATCAGCAGCATGAAAGAAGTCAAGAGCAGTAAAAGCTTCGATTCCATGGAGATACTGGCCAAGTGCACCAATGTTCAACATCTCGCTAGACTTGTGCTACCATTTGAAGCACTTCTCGCCGGCTCACTCACATCGAAGCAAATCAGACACATCGACGAGCTCTTCCGCAGAATAGGTGTTGGCATATCTCATAGTCCAGCTGCAAGTAGCCAAGACCTATTGGTCTTTACTTTCCAGCTGATTGAATCCTTCTATCGAGCCAAACCCGCCAAACCCCCTCGACATCAAACGAATGATGAGAAAAATCGCGAACGATACCTGGTACAAATGGACAACGCACAGAAGGTCAGGAAGGTTAATTCTTCGTCATTGCTGTACAAGCTTGCCAAATTCGCCATCGATATAGCGAGATCGACGTTCTCGCGGCAAGCAGAGCTGATGAAGCCAGAGAACGTGCATGGCTTCATACCAATCATTGGTGATGCTCTCGTGGAAGCTCAAGAGGATGTCAAGATCTCTGCCTTGAGGTTGCTCTCGACCATTATCAAATTGAAGATTCCAGATTTCGAAGAGAATGCCAAGTTATATGTCATGGAAGCAGTCAAAGTGGTAAAGGGAGCTGTTAGCACGAATGAAGAAAGCTCCCAAGCTGCTCTAAAACTCGTTGCTGTAATCCTCAGGGAGAAGCACGATGTTGAAGTGCGAGACTCAGATATTGCATACCTTCTGAAGCGAACAATGCCTGATCTAGAAGAGCCGGATCGTCAAGGTGTGACATTCAACTTCGTCAAGGCTGTTATGGCACGTCAAGTGCAACTACCAGAAGTGTACGAGCTTGTCGACCAACTTGGCCTGATGATGATCACTAGCCAGAGTCGAAATTCACGGGATGCTGCAAGAGGAGTGTATGTCCACTTCCTCCTTGATTATCCGCAAGGCAGGACTCGTTGGTCGAAGCAAATCAAATTTCTGGTCAAAAATCTTGAATACCAGTATCCGGAAGGTCGGCAAAGCGTCATGGAGGCTACCAGCACTCTACTCGCCAAGGTCGACAAGAGCACTGTACAAGAATTGGCTGGTGTGATGTTCATCCCAATCGTGCTTCGAATGACCAACGATGAAAACGTCCCGTGCCGAGAAATGGCGGGTGCCCTGTTGTTACAGTTGTTCAAGAAGACTCCAGCTACCGGCCTATCAAGCATGTTAGATCCTCTACGTGCCTGGCTCGAGCAGGACGACAATCTCATGCTTCGTAAGGTGAGCTTGCAAGCTTGGTCGATTTACTTCAAAGCTGGTGAAGCAGGTGCCGAAGTCGAACTGCCAATGGTTCGTTCGCAGATACTCGATATCCTTTCCAACGACAGCATTGATGACGAGAACTGGGAAATCAAGTATCATGCGCTGGAGTTAATGATCATCCTGGTGCGAAACTTTCCTAACGATATGCTTGGTGAACAACAGAAACAGCTATGGACAAATGTCATCTCGGCTTTAGGCAGTTCTCAGCCATGGTTGCAAACAGCCGCTGGAACCTTGCTTGGAATCTTCTTCCAAGACTGCATCAACGCTGACGACGCAAGTATACACGCCACCAATTCGCACGGGCTAAGCATGAGTGAAGAGCAAATCACGCAAATCTTGAAGCAGAACATCAAGGTCATAAAACATCAAACGACTACAAACGAGTTAGCAAGAATTACACTGTACAATCTGCTTCATGTCGGCCGCCTAGTTGAGGCTAGCAACGCACAGATAGTCCTCAAAGGCCAAGCACTAGATGGAGAGGAGGAACAGGAAGACATCAACGACCTCCACGAAGACGAATCCCACACAGCAGACCCTCCCACCAACGGTATCACCACACTACCCACAAAATCAATCTCAGCAACCCAATACCTCCTAGACCAATCCACCTACATCCTCCGCCGCGAGCCACAAAAATACACCTCCGGTGCCCTCCAATCAAAACTCACAACCTCCCTCTTCCTCCAAACCTACATTTCAACCCTCCCCATCCCAACCCTCACCCACCTCACCCCCACCCTAACATCCCTCCTCATCCCGCTCCTCCACCTCACAAACCCCGGCACATCGACCCCCCGCTCCACCGACCAATCCTTCACAGAAACATACACCAACCTAATCGAACAGGCCCAAAACGTCCTCGCCGCGCTTCAAAATAAACTAGGTGACAAAAATTATATGAGGAACGTCACGGCCGCGACGAAGATCGCTAGAGAGCGGAGACAGGAGAGGAGGAATAAGAGAGCTTTTGAGGCTGTTGCGGAACCGCAGAGAGCGGCGGTGGATAAGAGACGCAGGTTTGAGAAGAAGAAGGAGCGGAGTAAGGAGGTTAGGGGGATGTTTAGGAGTGGGAGGAGAAGGGACTTGGGGTTTTAGAGGGGTGGGGTTTTGTGTATGGAATTGCATTGCATGGCGTCTAGGGCGTATGGTGTATAGCGCATGGCCGTTTACATTGTTACACAGCATTTATATTCCAAGCGGTGTGTCTTCTGCAGATAGAAAAGGGGAAGGTCAATAGGTGTAGTTCTCTTGCAACGGTGAAGTCTTCACAAGATGTTGTGTCTATGTATAATGATATCGGTTCCTTTACCTTAACGTCATTTTATTCATTGTGTTATGTAATCTGCTCTACTATCACCATAGATAGCAGTTGAGATCACCAGATTGGATACAGGTAGGTTATAGCTAAAGCAGAGACTTAACTTGATCATGCTAGTAGCAGTCTAGTGGTAGCTACTAAGTACAGTATATTGACATGCTAGAAGGAGATTTGACCGAGGTTGTGTAAGATGATGTTACAATATATGCATTGTAAGCTGCCTTTGTGAATAGTATTTTTGTGTCAAGGAGGCTCAGATGCAGAGTTCTAGCTTGATGCACATATCGTAATATATCATGTCATGGTTGATGGTATTGCTCTATTTTGACCATTCTTGATTTTCACGACGCATCATGCATCGTGGTAGATTCATGATTCGTGCGCCCTCAAGTCTTCACAAAGCAGAACCCATGATAGAAGCTGACAGCCTCTTTCTCCTCGTCCGTCATACACAGTTCTCCGCCAGGATGCCTGATCACACCCATGTGTATACCAAGCTGCTCTAGTTCTTTCGCCACAGCGGTCGTCGCATCTTTTCCATCGTCTACCTCCTCCTGTCCCCAGCCACCTGTGTTCGCAGTTGCTGCTGCAGCACCTGTATTTGTCGCTCTGTTCGGATCAGTCTCGCAGTGCCAGATATCGAGGAAGCCTTTTCGATACCGTTGTTCCAGACCGTAGTTTTCGGCGATGGCACGGAAAGCTTCCCATGGGACCACAAATTCGGGGACATCTACGGCTTCAGCGATGTAGTAGGTATATTTGTGGCCGAAGGGAGGCCGGAAGGAGCCGTCGGGGGCCAATGATGGGAGTTCGGCGCTGGGAGGAGGGAAGCGGACGGAGTAGATGTTGTTGCTCCAAGATGGGGCCGTGGGTTCGCCGGGCGTGCCGTTGCTGGGAGGAGCATCCTCTGCTTTTGGTGTAGTTGATCCATTGGCAGGTTGATATTTGCCGTCGTTTTTCTGAAACCAGTCTTTAACTCGTTCGGATAGAACATCACTGTTGGGACAGACACCAATCAGACGACCGCCCTTCTTTAATGAGCCAGCGACGTTTCGTAGCATCATTTCAACTTTCTCTTGCGATTCGAAAGAGTAGTGCATTGTGAACATCATAGTAACAATATCAAAGCCACCACCTTTGCCCCATCTATTCATGGTGTTAGGTGTGGGATCGATGCCAACTTCACGAACTATGGGGACATCACCGATCCATTCACCAAAACAGTCCTTGACAGCGAAACGGGCGTCAAAGCGTGGTCGTCGACCTCGCCACATGGTTTTGTAGCGATCGTGGGCTTGTTCGACTGATTGATCAGCTGGATCAAGGCCAACATAGAGGCCAACCGCCTGTGGTGCTTTCTCCCATTTACGTAGATCACCACCTTTGCCGCAGCCAATGTCCAGAACTAGTAGAGGTTTGATCTCCTCCGGTTCTTTGGCGGCCTCACCCCAGCCGAGCTCTTCCTCTTGTATCGTTTGCTTCGCTTGTGGACTAAACTTTTGTATAATACAACTCTTGACCCAGTTGTTGAAGCTCCTCAACCCCTTGATTTGTGATTCGTTCCTACGCCAATCACGACCTCTTTCTTTCACATATTCCGGGACAGAATTATAGTGTTGAGTAACAGAGGCTTGTACACCCCTGTTGACAGCAGACCCTTGGTGTTTCTCTCTTTCTGCTCTTAATCTTTCTTGTTCAGCTAACACATTCCTGCCCCTGCCTCGTCCGCCGCCAGGTCTTGGTAGACCTCTCGGCGGTGAATCTCGGATAGGGGACGGAGATCTGCTTGGATCACGTCTTGTATGCCTTGGAGGAGATCGTCGTCGGTAGGCGGAGGGAACACGAGCTTCAGGGGAGCGAGACCTTCTCTTGGGCCTCTCTCTGACGCGATCATAGTCTCGTGGACGCTCATCATCTCGGGCACGTCGACCGTCTTGAGTGTTATCGAGCCTCCGGTTGTCAGATGGAGCGGATTTCCACGCTGGCTTTCTCACTTCGCCTTCTTCTCGTGTAGTTTTGGCTATTCGTGGTACCATGGGATGAGTATTCGATGATTGCCCGTTGGACAAACCATCAGATTGCGAGTCTCTTCCTAGTGATCGTTGTTTCTTATGCGGAGGCTCAGCTTCATTATTGGACGTCACAGGAAGCCCGTCCTTCACCAAAGTCGGGGACCGAGATCGTTTTCGAAGAGGTTCGGAGGTTGACATGGCATGAGCCCTTGTTGGAAAATTAGGCGGTGGTCTCTTTGAGAGATAGACCGGTCTTGCCGAAAGTTCTAAAGGTGAACCCGTTTCACTAGTGATGGCGTTGGCTATAGCATCTTCCTGGATGGTGTTTGGAATTTCGGTGAAGGTATCGCGGGCTGGGTCGTACGCGACAGACGATCTACGTCGCGCAGTCAGTGGCTGTGGTGGATCCGCCATGGCGCATTGGAGACCGAGCCTGGTTGAGATTGGCAAAAGGGTCGCAAACGCTATGTGTTGGCAGAATGAAGGTGATGTCGGTGTATTGATACTGTGAACAACACAGACACGATACACGAGTCAAGGTACAGTGAAACATGAAACATGTGAACATATTCTGACACATCTTTGCTAGGAAACCGGTCGCGGGACGCAATCTTTGCCAAGCATTTGGAGGAGGAATAGCAAGTGCGGTCATCGTGAGATTCCGATGTTTTAAGCACTGGCCAGAGGGTTCCAGTGATCTAGCTTCTCCATTAAACAGCAGAACTTCAGACCGAACTGATAAGTTTGGGTTCTGATTATTTATGTACAAAGACTTTGTGGTAGGAAATGATAATAAGCAGAGTGCTGGCTCATCAGGTGTGCAGACAGGAAGCCTGCGCCAAGACCTGCATTTCCTATGATTGATCAGACGAGGTACATGTTTCTCCTTGTTCATATCTATTTCACGATTTTGTGGTGTCTAGTAACGTATGATCCATATGGTGGCAAGTCATGTACATGTTCGACTAATGACAGATGTGGTCACAAAAGAGTGCGTATCATGATCTAGCAATAGCCGTATGTGGACCAGGGATCGACCTTTCTGGTCCATGCTGATTGTATATCAGCAAGAATGCCGCCATATCCAGACAGCTTGAAATAATGCTTCGCTGTTTCCAAAAGCAACCGATCGAGGAGAAGGTCGACCATTCAAGTCGGGATGCAGTTCCGTTCATTGATCGTTCGCTGACCAATGTCAAGGATGTTGACAATGTCTGATCGTTTAACAACAGATGTTCGTGTGCCAGCATCCACTAACCACTCTCCTGACAAAGCGAATTCGACTACTAGGCCTGAAGACGTCAGGGCGGGGCCCTGCATATCAATCTCTATTGCCTCAGCTCCGCAAATACTCACATGGTCCATATTGAAACACCTCGAGCTCTTCGGAATCTGTGTCTTGGACTTCTCCAGTCTGTGAACAATTTCAGACACCGACGAAGTACTGGGAAATTGACGACATGTCGACTTGCCAAAAAATGATCGTTCCAGGACAAGCAGTTATGGAGGCTGATCGCCCTCCATCTCCAGATGTGTACTTACTCGTGAAGCGGATGTTATCTGTTGAGGTTTTTGTGAAAGAAACTGTACCTTCCACAACAGCAAGTTCAGTGCGAGTAGCAGGAAGTTGAGCGAGCCAACCATAGAGATCTGTGGTGCATTCTGGTCGCCAAGATGGTTGAGTGCCTGGCAGTAATGAGTCCGTCGGCTTTGAGATGTGGAATGAGAACATCTATTGTCAACCAAGCTCAGTCTATGCGGTACTTGTTCCTATGTTTCTTCCTCACAGTGTTAAGGACTGTCGAGGTGGTAAGTCCTGCCCCTCCATTGTTTCAACCAATATCGCTCAAACAAGATTGGCAGTAGGTTCTCTAACAAGAGTTTGACAGTTACGTTAGCCATTGATGCAGACGCAGGTCAACCGGTTCAGGACAAACAGGTGTTCTCGGATTTCTACAGTCCCGGAGTTCAGCAGTCACAGGGGTCAGTGTGTGTGTCGTCGCTTCCTTCTTTATATACTATTTACACCTTCCTGTTCTCAATCTGACCGGAGTCTCACCCCATGAACATCCTCTCTCTTTGTCTTTGCGTTTCAATCAGGGAAATCGTCACCTTCAACTAGAGGAAGCCGTCACTTTCAACGAAACAGGGCGTCACTTTCGCTGGTCCTTCTGACGCATAAATACCCATTCTTCTGTTACACCATCCTGTGTTTCCCTTTACATGATCAGATCTTCCAAAGTTGAAGTGATTGTCGCCATCATGGATACCACAATGCCTCTAAGCAATATCACCATCCTTCTTGATGCTTTCGGCATCAATCTTTCTACTGTGGCAGCCTCGAAAGAGCACGAACTAGCCACAATCCCTTCTGCTGATGTTGATGCTGTTTCAGTGGCTCCATTGACCAATACAGATTCTGATCTCATCAAATTCGAAGACAATGAGAAGGGTTCTGCGCAGACCTCACCCGTTGGAAACACCTCAGACGTGATCTTGATTGATCGTTTAACCAGCCAAAAGCCCGGCAAGAAGCAAGGAACTCCATCTACACCATTGCGCGATGAGCATCGATCGGTTCACAACGATTTGAGGCTAACTCACGATCTAAGGCACCTACTACGAGAGTCAAAAGAGCCATCAGAATTCTCGGAGTTCTCAGAAGAGCTCGAAAAACGATTGAAACAGCGAGACCTTGAGACAATGCGGTTCTGGGATGAACTGATGGGGACAAACACACAAGAGACACCTTCACCAGTGAGGGATACTGCGAGACGAGGATATAGGTCTTCGACAATGTCACTGAACAACAAATTGATGCAGAACACTCCAAGGTATGGAGATAGATCCATGAAAGGAGGCCCACAGGCAGAGATACGACAGTACAAAAGAAGCGAAACTTTCACTCCAGCTAGACCCAAGCAGCAGATCGATGATCCTTTGGGAGGGTATGGTCGAGAATTGGAAGACTATGACAACGTCGGCAGCAAGCGACGAGCATACAAGTCATCTAAGCAAGCGAGGCACGCGAAAGCTTCATTCATTCCACCAACCAACCCACCACGACAGAAGAGCGAGGCGGAAACGAAGAAAAGAGGAGCTTTGTTCGAGGCATGGTAGACAGCTGATGGTATTCGGGGAGCAGTATGAAATACGGGTATGGTATCAGACATGTTTCAAGAAGCCGACGACGCAGCACGGAGGCAGCATAAAATCGTTGCTAAGCCAATAAGCAGGTCAGGACCTTGTTTCCACGTGGTTGGGTCGTGTCAATGGACGTGACACAAGGTAGTCAGGAGGGCATCAGTCTTCTCAAATTCGAATGACGAATGCAAATGGTAACGATAAAGATCGTGTTCTATAGGAATAGTTTGCTTATGCTGCATCGTCCACACATGTTCTCTACGATTGAATCCGGGAGTCCGTTTCCGTCGGGTTAACCACCTTACTCACAAACTCCGGAGTCATGCTATTCTGCTCACCAATGTCCAAAGCTACCAAAAACCGACTAACCAAATTGTAGCTAGCAACAGTAGCCGTAAGCTCAACAACCTCCTGCTCGCTAAACAACTTCTTCACTTCATCGAACAAAGCTTGCGGCACTTCGACAGTCCTGGTCATAGCATCAGCATAGCGGAGTACTGCCCACTCTTTGGCATCGAGGTCGCCGGCAGATGTTGGATGGAGTTCCTGGACGGTCTGGATCTTGTTGGGTTTGGCTTTGAACGAGTCGGATTCTGTGAGAAGTGGGACGTGGTGCTTCCATTCGAACCAGGCTTTGTTAATGAGGGCGGGGCGACAGATTGCTATTTCGCGGATGTTGTCTGCTAGGGATGTGCGGGTGCGGATTGCGCCGAGGAGGGCGTTCCAACCTATGATTTTGGTTCTTGGTTAGTGGGTGTGATGCATGAGGTACGTGGTAAGTAGGGTGGACTTACCGTCAGCGACCTTGGGGGCGTGCAGGAGTGCTAGATCGAGGGGGAGGAGGCCTCGCTCGCCTCGACGGGCTTTTACTCTTTCGAGGATCGGTTCGTCTTCCTTCGAGAGGTTTTTGGGTGGGTTATCTACGTAGTCGAGACGCATTTTGAGGGCTTGTGTCTGGTGGAAGGGGCGTTGCTTTGATGGTGAGATGTGGTTTTTGGGACTGAGGACTGGGGTTGGTTGTCTGATTCGAGTTGCTATGCTGTACAGTCTGCTGTGGTTCATCGAGATACTATCTGGGAATGAGTTGGTTTTACGGTTACGTACCTACGATATCTGGAAGCTTGGAGTACGATTCAGCAAGTGCGGGGAGGTGTAGAACGAGGTACTTTGAACCTCCAACACGAAGTCCTTCTATGAGAGTATCGGCTCATTTCGGTGCTCGACCTTATCGGAGGACTTCCGTATGTATTTTCTTCCATGGCAAAGGTTTGATTTTGTTTTAGCATCGTGGTAGACTTTCCTTGGTGATAGGGGTTTTGCGAGTCGGTTAATAACAAGCAGCCCTCGATACACGGGATTGAGAGCGGCTCGCTTCACCATTGCTTTTCAATAGGTACGTTATCAGATCCGGAGAAATCATCCTGCTCGATTCAGTCATATCAGATACACGACCTAGGACGAGATCATTGCTGGTCATTATGGGTACGAATCGCAGACGAGGCAGAGGCTCTCCATGCTTCAGCACATATCGCAAAGCGTTCATTGACAGGCGTGACAGACCATACCCGTTTGGGATTGGTGCCGAAGGCCAAGACGTTTCATGCTCGCGACTCAAATCAGGGTAGGTGTGTCACAACCCAATCTATGCCTTCTTAAACAGTTGGCATAGGCAAGATAGCAAGCTTGGTCATTCAACTACTCTTCACATACAATCAAACAAATCAATATCTGCTTTCCGCTCAGCGATACTGCTTCATTCTGTAACGCAAACCACTCCCGCTTGTATTAGCACTCTTCTGTCCCCTTTCAAAAGCTTGTATATCCTCGAAGTTGCGCGTGACACGTTATCAAGACGAAATCAAACACCACGTTCACCTGTCCGAATCACCCAGCCGATCTGACCACGTCTCACCTGTGCTAGCTATTGTTTGCACACTGTGAGTTTGGCAACTGCCAGCCCTGCCAACATGCCTGGAGTTCGTATGTTTTGATCTCCATTTACCTCTGTCCCGTTGCAACGACAAGTCACACCTCAAAATCCCCGCAAGAGCAGCTACTAACCACTAGCACTTCAGCACTCGACGTAATGGACAAGGTCAAGGTGAGCATAATCTCGAAATTGGGATACTATAAACTCATAGTATACTAGGCTATCTTCCGCCGCAGGCCTTCCACGCAGGAAGAGCCTGACACTTCCACACCTGCAGACACGACGACAAAGATACCCGAGCAAGCCGGCACACCAATTCAAGCTTCAGAACCTACTCAGACAACTACTGCTCCTACCGCCACTACAAGCGAGCCTGTAGCTCCCACTCGTAAGTCACGTTGCCCTCATCCCAACCAAGAGCGTGTCTAACATCCCCACCAGGCACAGCACCAGTCATCACCAAACCAAGCACCGACACCCCAGCCATGCCAGAACCCGGCGCCAGTCCAACTAGCTTCCCATCCCACGCATACGGAAGCGGAGACCACAGTCAAGCGAAATAGGATTTCGAGAAATTGAGAACTCTCCCATCCCTTGCCATACAGAATCCCCCTGGCTCCTATCATAGCCTTGCCGCCCGCATGACTACCAAAGATGAGACTGCACAAAGCTTGACAGGGCCAATCTAGCAAGCTTCCTGGAATGTCTACCTGATCACCTGTGTTACCATTCAAGTACGAGATACCCATTTATATTGCGTTTGGCTTTAGCGCTGGCTTCGACATCCATATCAGCTCCAGTCGGGAGGTGCAGACGTGAGGTGGAGGCCGATTATTATAGCACTTTATTATAGGAATTGGATCCTCTGCGCTGTTAACTCTCTGCACCAACGGCACCATAAACAGTGAAAATGCCTTGATCAAGAATGCATGTCATGTATTTACGCACTAAACATTATGTATGTAAATCTCGGCTGTGCCGAGAGCCACCTAGTCCCAGTGAACCACCGCCGTGACCCTGTGTCCTCCGTGACGATGCTAACCCCTCTTATATGTACAAGTAATGCCGCGCTTCTGCTAACCAATCAACCTCAACGCCCTGCAATTCGAAGAATATAACCTCCTATACAAAGAAAGTCCCCTCATGGTATCACGCCCACAACTAATAGCTCTTGACGGCCATTCCACCCCGATGAGCTGAACTCCGCAAAATTTCACGATTCTTCTGGTGAGATCACTTGATAGCTTGCCACCCGACATCCCTTTTCCTAGGCCACCCCGCAATCAACCATGCATGATCTGTACCCTACCCTATTCAGGAATATCAACATTCAGCTTAACAAAAACGCCACTGTCCTTCCCCTTCTGACCTCTCATACTGCCATTCAACCTCATCTGATCCGCCTTACTCCTCACCGAATCAGCATCCTGACTCACAGGCCGACTCGCTGGATATATCCTAATACTTCTCTTACTCTTATCCCCCGGAATCATATTCATCAATATATCCTGATGCTGCTGTTGTTGCTGCTGCTGCGTCGTCGCCTCATCAGATGACATTCCATCCCCATCAACAGTCGAGGGAGAAGACGCAGTCGTCGAGCTAGTATTTAGTTTTTGTGTCTGTTGCTGCTGTTGCAAGCTTCGTTGCGCTGTTACTACGGGGAATATCTCGACGATTTGGTCGCTGGCCCAGCGCATGATGTTGTGCATTGCTTCTTGTTCGCGCTTGGTAGCTTCTGGGCTGAGTGCGCTGGGGGGGAGGATTGGTGGTTGTGCTGACCATGCGCCGTAGCTTGCTGCTTGTTGATTGGAGGTGGAGTATGGGTCTGACGAGAGGAGGCGGGTGTTTTCGGCCTGAGATTGTGTTAGTTACTTTGGCAGATGGATGGGATTTGTTGGGAGGGTGAGATGTACATCGTCGGAATCATCTCTGCCTCCGAGGCAGGAGGAGCAGATACCCATGGTGAATTGGTATCATCTGAATTGCTGGTGATCGCAAGCGAGATTATTTTGGTCTTTTTGGCACTCTGTTATTGTTGGACTTTGTCCGTCGACTTGTCAAGCATAGCTGTCGGTGCTTGTAAAGGATTACTAGACTGAGGAGTGGTGTTGCATCGGCTACGTCAAGTTGCGACTGGGAAGTGCAAGTAAGTGCCTTTGATGTGCCGGGGATTAGCCGCTTGTAAGCATCACTTCTTTCTCTTTACAGCAGTTCATTTTTGGACATGAAGGATTGGTACTCCAAAACTCGGCATGGCTTCTAACGCATCTATTCCACTCTATCTCGGTCAGAAGTCTGTGTTCAAGGCTGCAAACCCAACCGCGTTGAAATATGTTCCAAGCTAGAGCTTCGCCTGCTTGCTGCTTGTCTTGCCCTCCCATTTCTGAACCTCAGGTAAAGTGGAATAGTTCTCAGGAAAATACATCGGACCAAGTACCTTCTTTACTACCTTGTTTGTGGGACTCTTTGGTAGCTCACCTTCAATGACACGCAACAACGTTGGCAGCTTGTATCCAGCAAGTCTGTCTCTCACATCGCTCCTCAAGTCATCCAGTCTCAGCTGTCCTAACTGTCTGTTGTGCTTTCGATAATAGTCTTGAGCCACTTCGCTATCTGACAAGGATAGCACAGCAGCCACTCTTTGTCCAAACTCGTCGTCTGCAACACCAACCACCATCACTTCATTTACATAGGGAAGTGATAGGATTTCACGCTCAATGTCTAGAGCAGAGATCTTGTACCCTCCTGACTTGAGGATGTCCACTGATGCCCGACCAGTAATGAAATAGTACTCACCTTTTTTCTCAGCCATATCGCCTGATTTAAAATATCCGTCGTCATCAAACGCGGCCTTTGTGGCTTCCGGATCATTGACGTACTTTGAGAACATATAATATGATCGAGATCGAACCTCACCCTCGTCACCCTCTGACAATCGAACATCAACAGCCAGTGTTGCTTTCCCAGCTGAGCCGTCTGGCAGTTTGGGGTCGATGTCAAACGGCATGTTGAATATTACACCCTGCTCGCTCGAGCCATACCTCTGGATGATTCGCTTACCGTCCAACATCTCTGTCCAGAAATCATCAATTGGTTTTGGTAGGGCGGAAGTTCCGCACAGAGCGGCTCTCATCTGGCCTGGTGCTTGGCGATACGCTTCACGCTCAGCTGCCGGCAATTTGTTAAGCTTCTCCTGCCAGTACCTCATCATTCTCATGTAGATGGTTGGTACACCACAGAAATGCGTTATACCCCCTTGCTTCCATCTGTTCCAAGTCCACTCAGGACTGAAACTGCCAGACTTGAATTCTATGCAGGCTCCCTTTAGCAGAAACGGGAAGAATGCCACCCAAATACCAGTGGCATGATGGACAGGCAGCAAATGCTGAACAGTATCAGTCTCGCACATCTTGAGCTGCTCTGCAACCGATAAAGCGCCATCTGTGATAGCACCAAGCGATAGCACAGCTCCTTTTGGTGGTCCGGTTGTGCCAGAAGTGAAAATGATAACTCCAGGACTGTTGAGATCACGCCACCCATCCGATGAGACTACAAATGAAGAGGCTGGTCGATGAGATTGACCAAGTCCGGCCGAAACAGGCACATAGACAAAGTTTGGATTAGTGGTGCGCTGTATCTCTGCGGCCAGTTCCTGGCCGATTGTGGACGCTGAATCGGAAGCTACAACGGCCACGGTACGGGCCTTATTCACATAGTAGCTGGCCTCGTGCACCGGCTGATGAGGACTGAATGCACTGGCACCTGCTCCAAGTCCTAGAATGCCTAGAACGCCAACAGCGAACTCGTAGCCTCCAGGAGCGACCAGGCTGATGAATACTTCTTCTTTATTCTTCAAAGCTTCCAATGTCTCTGATGTTAGCTTGGACCGCAGCACTTCTCTGAAATTGATTGCATCGCTGAGTAATTCGGCATAAGTCTTCTCTATTCCTGCATTCAAATCGCGTATTGCTGGTCGTTGTGTTGGACTTTTTGCCCAAGTCAACAAACGAATGAAAAGAGGATCACACGGAATTACGTTGTTCCGAATTTCGTGATAAGGAGTGAATGTTCGTCTGTCCCATTTATCCTCCGCCATAGCGCAAAATGCTTTCCCCCTTTTGTTAAGCTGGAACGTGTGGATGGTCTTGCCTTGATTTTGTATACTGGCGTGGCCTTGTCAAAATATCAGGTGCGAGATGAATATGAGATAATTGGTAACCGGGTGAACTTCACCGTTACCGGACCTCGTGAGCCTCGGCACAATGACAAGGGTATATGAGGAGAGAGGTTTGTTTGCCTCCAACGGGCAACGGCCGATCAACCGACCAAAGCCTCGACATTAAGATGTACTTCATTCTACTCATCTCCTCCTCTTTCACACCGTGATAATCTTCATATCGTAGCAGTCGTACAGTCGCCATCATGTCGGACTTCTCTTCAGAGCTCAAGCCTGCAGATCCTCAGGGACCGAGCCTCCTTGCTAAGGAAAGAGCTGGCTCGAATGTTAATATTAACCAGCTAGCACAGCACTTGCTACACCGAGGTGATTTTCTTGAGAGACAGAAGAAGGTTTTGGATGTTCTCGAGAACCGACCTTATTTCATCAAGAAGAACCAGCTTAACCTTGCTAGACCCGACAGGTACCATCTCGGCTTGGCAAGAGCAAAGGAGCTACGCCGACTCGCCCTCCAACATGGCTGGGGTGCTGAAGACTACAAGATGGCAGACTATCTCACCGATGAGATGGCTCCGTACGCCTTAACCAACACCATGTTCGCGACTTCAATTCGTGAGCAGTGCAACGATGAACAGCGGGCTTACTGGCTGCCCAAGGTAGAGAAGTTCGAGGTTATTGGCTGTTATGGTCAAACAGAGCTTGGCCATGGTAGCAACGTAAGAGGCATTGAATGTGAAGCGAGATGGAATCACCAGACCAAGGACTTTACAATCCACAGTCCAACGTTGACAGCTTCCAAGTGGTGGAATGGTGCGCTTGGTCGAACAGCAAACCATGCCATCGTGGTGGCTCAACTCATGATCCCAGACAAGGAAAGCGGAAAGTACAAATCCTATGGGCCTCATCAATTCATCGTACAAATTCGAGACATGAAGACCAACAAGCCTCTAGAGGGTATTGTCATTGGTGATATTGGACCAAAATACGGTTACACAGCTATGGACAACGGCTATATGCTTTTCAAGAACTACCGAGTGCCTCACGCCGCTCTCCTTTCCCGCTACTCTGGGATCGATTCTGAAGCAGGAACGTTCATCAAGCCCAAGAACCAAGCCCTTGTGTATGGCTCCCTCACCTTCGTTCGCGCTCAAATCTGCCAGCACGCCCGCCTTGTGCTAGCCCGTGCCTGCACCATCTCACTACGCTATACTGCTGTTCGACGACAATTCTCGGATCGGGACGCCAAGGGCGACGCTCCAGAACAAGCAGTCCTCAACTACCCAACTGTGCAGATTCGTCTCCTACCTCTACTCGCCACGACTTATGCACTGCACTACACCGGCGAAGCCATGTTCAACCTTTACTGGCAAACTCGTGACTCTATTGAGAAAAAAGGTGACGATTCCCGCCTGGCAGAAATGCACGCTGCATCGTCCGGATTGAAATCCCTTTGCACCATACTTGCAGCTGACGGTATCGAGACATGTCGACGCGCCATGGGTGGCCACGGCTTCGGTGGTGGAAGTGGTATGATCCCGCTAAACAACGACTACCTCTCCAAGCCGACAGTCGAAGGCGACAACTGGATGATTACACAGCAGACCGCAAGCTACCTCATCAAAAAGATGCAAACAGCATCCAAAGACCAATACCCAAGCAACACCGAGTCCATCGACAGTCAATTCCGCCTCTACCTCCAGAACCGCGGTGAAAGCAAAACCTACGACATCTACAACTCCACCACAGACATTGTATCCGCCTTCCAGCACCGCGTCTCCTACCTCTCGTACCAAGCTTACGCAGCCCGCATCGAACAAAACCAACCCTGGACAAGCATGATGATCAGCCTCCACCGCCTGTCCCGCGCCTTCTCTGAATCCCTCCTAATATCCAACTTCCACCGCGCCGTCTTCGAGAACGCACCCAACCCACCCCTTGACACCGCCACCCTCAATATCATGCAATCCCTCTTCCGCCTCTTCGCCCTCTACACAATCGACTTCCAAGCCAGCGAATTCGTCTTATCAGGCGCCCTCGCACCAGACCAACTCAAGAACCTCACCCCAGCCATCCAATCTCTCATGGCCGATATCCGTCCCCACGCCGTCAGACTGGTCGACGCATGGTCCGTTCCTGATTACTTGTTACAGAGTGCTCTAGGCCGCTATGATGGAGATGTATACAATGCGTTGTGGCAGAAGGCGCATTTAGAGAATCCGCTTAATTTGCAGACTTTCAATCCGGATTGGAAGAGTGAGGAGATTGTTATGGGTGAAGGCGAGGAGGCTGCGAGAAAGAGAATTGAGAGATTGGCGGCGGGCGTCGAGGGGCATGAACAGAGGGGGGATAAGTTGCCTGCGAAGTTGTAGGTTAATCGATGCTTACTGGATACCTCGGGTAGATAGATGTGGTTGGATCATGTGATCTAGGTATATAAGTAGCAGGAGATTAGAAGGAGTGCGCGATGATTTATTCATTTATCCGGTCTGTGTTCGTATCTTATCTACATATCTACGTTCCTTCATTCCAATCACTTCCACACCCCTTGACCCATCCCCGTCAAAACTCAGATATAGCGGTATCTTGACTTAATGCTCTCCTTGCGCGGATTCTCTCAGATCTTAGCCTTGGGTCTTGTTCCTTCTCTCCTCCTGTGTGTGTAACTGATCCTTCTGAACTTCTCCAACGCTTCACCCCACAACTCGGACCTCAACAGGCCATACACCCCCATCTTAGCCCTTGGTGCCTGTGCAGCTGCCAATTCAATCGCAACATCCAACAACTTGTCTGGTTCGGCAATTCCATCGACGACTCCATCCGCAAACGCCTCCTTACCAGTCCATCTGTGCGCCTCCAACAACATCTTCCTCGCAATCTTGGGGCCTAACTTCAACCTCGGCAGCGCCCCAATCCCATCAAAATGCAACCCCAAATTCACTGGTGGCATACTGAAAAACCCACGCTTCACATTCATGACTCGATAGTCACATGACAATGCAAATGGACACGCACCACCGAAAGTGTGACCTGTCACACACGCAACAGTCGGATACGGATAATCCACTAGTGTCGCAAGAAGTGGGTAGAATCCATCACTGTTGGCGTATGGGTTTGAATCGCCTTCATCGAGCTCAAGGCCGGTGCACCAGAATTTGTCGCTGAAGGAGTTGAGGATGACAGCGCCGCCGTCATGGTCGTTGGCTGTGTCGGCGAGCAGGGTTTCGACGTGTCGGAGGGCACGGATGATGGTTTGGGCGTAGGCCGAGTTGAGTCTGTTCTCGGGCGGTTTGTGCATTGTTATGATGTGGACATTTGGGTTGTTGGGGGCCGTGGTTAGGGAGAGGTTCTCGAAGGTGGGAGTTGTTGACATGCTGGGCAAGTGTATTGTGTAGTGAAGCTTGAGAATCTGTAGGCAGTCGTTGTTCTTGAAATCTACCTTTCTTATGGAAACGAGAATACCTGGTTGTCAGGATACACAGGTCTTGGCCTTTCGTGAGTTTGATTTATGTTGTGAGGAATACCTTCACCAGTACTCGACCCCATCTTTGCATATTGAGTGCGGAGAACAATGCTTCATTGAAACATCAGGCCTCGGCTCTCGTGGTAGTTCAAGTTGAAATAGAGACTTGAGCCTGATTTTGACTAGCTTCGCTCTATAGATAATCCGATCCGTAACCGCTCAAGGAACTTTTAGCTTCGCGCCTCTAGTTTCTTGGCACAACCCTGGACATAACCCTGTCTTGCCTGTTCAAGATACATGTTTGCTTCGAGGCTCGTATACCAGATGAAGGACAGAATGATATGGACAGTTACAATGGATCGTCTTTTGGTCCGAGTACCTGTCTCTACGACAAGAAATACAGCACTAATTGAAGCCAATCTGTCCTATCATTATTGTACAAATGAAAACCCAATAACTTCGAAAGCCTCGATATGCAGCCAGATCGAGCTTCGGCGCTTCCATCAAACAGTCCATCTACCATCCTGCATAACCTTCAAGCCATCAAGGGACGAAAATATACTTGGTGACGAAGCTATGACAAAGGAGGCACACTTAACCTATCTTTCCTAAACTTCAGCTCCACAACATGCACATCAGCGCCTGCCTCATTATTATCAGTCTATTTCTGCCGAGATCACCGCTTCTCCTACCCCTCTGGAACAGGACTCCTGTTGAACAGCCCAGCATCCTTTCAAGATAACAAAACACTCAACAAGGAACACCTAGCATTGCTCTTGTTGATGATAGTCAAGCACGGCGGTTCCTGTGGGCCGAGTTGGTCCCAATGGGAGGCAGTCGGGTCTGTGGCTGGGCCGAGATTGCATCAGCACCGTAACCGCTGTTAATCGGTGCTAATTGAGTGTACCCTGGAGACGCTGAGGAACTCCAAGTGTATGAAGATGAACTGTCGAGAGCATTTCCGGGAAGGTTCACTCCGCGTCCGTCTTTACTGTCTTTGTGGAGATTCACCATGCGGCGTGACTCAAGTTCTCTCATCTTCTCTCTGAGCTCTTGACGCTCACGTAATGCTTTGTCGAGGGTTGCAGCAAACCTATCTCCTTCAGACTCCCAACGACCAATGTTCTCGTCCATCTTCTGCAAACGTCGGCGTTTGACTATGAGCTCCTGACAGATCCTGCAAGCCTCTTGTCTTGTGTCGACCTTCTCATGAGCCACCAGTTTGGCCCCACATGTTTCACCTATCCTGTGCTGGCGTTGACACCTTTCAACCATGTTTCCCCATCTCCAATCACCACACGAGTATATCGTCTGTGCGAAATAACACATGGTGGCTGGATGTTGTGACCTGGGAGATTCACTGGTTTGAGTTCACACGATTGTTGTTGACGGAGCAACTCTGCGGCTGGTACTGTCTCGATCAGACCGTTAGAGTTAGGCCAGTCGGGACTTTTTGACCTTGTGGTGTCCTATGTCTGTTTACTGACCAGGAGGAAACAACAAAGGCAGTGGATGAGAGCCCTTTGTTGTAGTAAGCCCGAGGCCACAACTTAGGGACCACCAGCTGGGATGGCGAGTGAGCAAACAAAAAGCCAAAACTTATGTCTCTCAGAGTGTGGATATTTGGAATTGAGGAAGCTCCAGACGGATAGCCACGCTGGAAAAGGTTGCTGAGGAACCCTGCAAGAAGAGTCCTTTGTCCTCCCTATTTATCCAAAAGACCTTGGACAAGACCGGACATCCTCTTTGGCCGTCAGGTCATATACAAGCAGCATGGTGCTTTTAGCAAATTTGGTTGACGTCCGCCAATCGTTATTTTTTGACCTAGCAAAAGGATTTCATGGCTGGCAGCTCGTCCATTTTGGTGCGCTTTCGCCAATCGGTTGAGAATGTTTACCTACTAGTGGAACTGGTGTCGTGGCAAGACCGGTTTTTGTTACGAAAACTGCTTCCTCGGCCATGTTACAAAGTTTGACATCCTGACGGCGGAAGGGTCGGGCCAGGCATTCACTAGTTTCCCTCGGGTACCGAAAAACTAGTCTCCATATCGCAACCGTCGACCACGATCTGCGCACAGTCAACCCGGAAGCTTGCATTCGATTCCGTGTGTTGTGGCAAGAGTTGTTCGTGGCACCAATGGGTTGGCAAGCCTAGGATGCCAATTCGAAGCTTGCATGAGGCGAAAATCACGACGTCGATGCTAACAGCAGCAACTGATTACTCTAGGTTGAGCTTGTCCAAAAAGTGGTGCTCTTCGTCCGCAGACTCGTAGCGACATGTAGCTCCGTTCCCATGTTGGACAGCCTCACTTGGGCACTAATACATGAGGTGGCTGATCACGGTATCGAAAATGCTCCAAACACTCACATTTACTAGTGCCTGCAATACTGACATTCGGAAACGCATGGCGAGTCATGGTCGTTTCAAGGCCAGCAAATGCACAGCCTAACGGGTCTGACATGGCCTGTTCCCGTCTATCCATGCTTGCATCAAGTCTTTCTAAGACTGCTGAGTCCTTCTGAGGTTACCACTCGGACCAGCCGCCCGGAACAACTTTGAACTCAGTCAAGAAGGACTTCCAATGACGCATCTTCGAGTCTCCACCAGCGACACGACCCCAAAATGCTCTCCTGCGGCATGGCAGGGCCTTTTTCAATACTAGCGACGTGGTCGAATGATCTGTTGATCTGTGGGGCAACAGCTACATCGCATTTTTATCTATGTCTGGGCTCTTGTGCGCCAACTCTCTTGATGTCGGCTGGAACTTCTAGTTGTTCTCTTTCGTGATCATACCACAAAGGTGTTAGGATACGAAAGCGTCTTGGTGGTCTCCCCACATATGGGCATATTAATTCCAACTGGGCTTTGACCCTAACGGCATCTCAGTAACCGATAAAGTAAGAGCTAGGTTCTCTGTGGAGCTTGCCTACTGGCGTGTTCACAACGTATTGGTCGGAAAACCTCCATTTTGACGAACATTGAATCGAGCCGGGGCTCTCGAAGGCATGGGAAGGTCAAATCTTTTCATCTAAATCGCGTCGACAACTCGCGGTTCCAGTTTTTAAGCTTCTAAGAACGGAGTATGAATGGAATCCGCGCTCTGGCTCGTCTAGCAATCTTGTTCATGGCTGGAATCGGTGTCCCTTGCCTGACAGGCAAGGATACCGGAACGTTCTTGGCCGCAATATCGCGAAACCATAGTCCTATTTTCAGCCGGACACATCATTTCAGCTCTATTTCAAAATCGTTGAATGTTGCGATGACAAAGGTCAATCACTGTGACGTGAGATGAGTTGGTTCAGATCGTAATGTTGTAGGCTATGCTCGTCGAGATTGAACATTGCATGAACCATACCAGGGTCTCGCATTGCGCAGAAGTGCTTCGTACGTGGACGGCAGTGATCGCTGTCCACCTGCAAGGACACGACTGCATGCATAAATCTCGGGGCATGAGGTAGGTGCATACTCCGTGGTGTATGAGGTAACTACCAGGGTCAACTTATGGCCAGAGACCACCCATGAGTGAATTGAAGCTCGCATCACTCCAGGCATCAAAACATTAGCTCTGCGTTTGCTGCAATTGTCTCAGCTGTGCGTCTGGTACGGCTGAATATTCTATACTTGGCGAGTGAGCAGTGGGATACAACCAAAGGAAGCCATGCTACAACTGTTTGTCTGCTTGGACCATCAGTACAGACTGGTTTCGAGGGTACCCTCCTATGATCAATTTGTCAATCTATTTCGACATCAGCCTGAGAATTTGTTCTGCTGTTTAGCTTCTCCTCACGCTTTCTGTTTCGGACGTCCATCAAGCCCCGGATCATCGCATACCTACACGCACGCCATGTTCGAGGTAGTAGTCATTAGTTCTGTCATATGAGCTAACCAAGAATCCTTGCCTTCTACTTCACTATCGAAACTGTTGACAACGCATCCAACACTTTGTGCCAAGCACGGGATAGTACGATGTTGGGTTTGTTTACTTAGCAAATAGCACTCTGTCGGAATGCCCAACCTTTCCGGTCTCCAAATGTCGACGCTAGCAAACCTCAGAAGCAGATGTTGATGACTTGATGTTGTGAAACATCCTTTTCCCATACTGTAACGAGAACGACGCAGGTCAGTTGAGGTCGGAACTGATGCCGCATAACAGCGACAGCCGTTCTCTCTGTGTTACACGAAGCGGTCATAGTCCGACAAGGACCGTACTGAATCTACTTCGATGATAGTAACTCCTTCGGTGGTGTACCACCTTAACACTAAGCAGTCACACAGAGATCACGTGAAAACATCGCTGACCAGGCGCGGTGCAGACGTGGATCTCCTAATGGTCCAGAAGAGGAGAAAAAGTCAATTTAGGATCCAGGCATGAGACAACACTGGTCGAGACTCACAAAGCAACGAAAGAGACCACAAGCAACACCTTCCGTTCAGGGTGATTTGTGGGCCTGCGTCGCAAGAGGGCCACTACCCATCAACCAATACACCATTCAACACTGTCGCAGACAACAATACTCAAGATATCATCACGTTGAGCACCTGTCTGGAACGTCTGATATCCCATGCTGCTAGTCCTCAAGCAGCGACTAGAGGGAACATACGGCTGCAAGAGCCGCCCGAGACAAGATCGAATATACACGTGTCATATCTCAAATTATTGCTGCACTGCTCTCTGCCTACCTGCAGAACTACCTTTGCTTGACATTGGAAACGCCAACAAAAATTGCTCTTTTCTCAACATCTAGCACACACAGACCTCACCCTTGCACCAGTTCTAATCTATCTACCAGATATTCCACTATGCTGCACAGAGCCATCATGGGGATAGAGCTGTGACAATTCTAAAACAGACATGCCGGTTTCAGTGAAAGGTAAGTGCCCACAGAAAGCTGCTTAGGCAGTATGCTGGTGCTGTGCAAAGTTTGACGAAGTTGATGTCCAAAGACTTAAGTCTTGACAAACCACGGACAGCGACATGGCCGCTGCTTGCCTAGAAATGTGCTTCACGTTGCTGGGGACGCTCCTCATGCCCCGGATCTGATTCCCAGCTCGTATGACAAAGCCCACCGTCCATCTCATTCCCGTGTCAGAAGGGGAAACGTTGCAATACGTCGATGCCACCACTTATCATCCCTACAGGGCTAACTACCTTCAGCATAGTGCATAGGATTCATTATGTCTTGCTTAGCAGTGCACCCTTCTCGTCCTCGACTCGCCTATGCTCGACCTGCAATGCTGCTCAGTCCCATTTCAACCAGGATTTGAGTTGCTTCTCGTAAGTCAATTACACTGAATCATCTATCCTGTCCTCTGCAATGTGCATTGACGCACTCCTCTACAACAGGAGCGTCTTTTAGCCGGTGACTCTGACCTCAAGGTATGTGAACTAGTTAGACTCTGTTGCTACTTCAGCTCGTTCTGATCAGCCCTGTAAATAAACCATAAAAGGTCGGGTGGCTAAGTTCAAGATCCTAATGACGGACAGTCTCTTGATGATGAGCAGGCTACAACGTATCAATACCTGAAGGCGTGTAGATCGCCGGCCGGTGAGAAAACGAAAGAGCTTGGTCCCATGAAGCCATAACCCCTACATGGTTGGCCCATACACTAATCCAGCTATTTATCAAAGCCTAGTGCTTCATGAGCCTCAATAATTTTTTCCCGTAGACATTTTGTAGCATGAAGGACTAGTCATCGCATTTACGATAAACGAGTTTTGCAAAGTGCACTTGCATCTCATCATTGATTCCCGTCGATTTCCTCTTATCCTTTGCATGCCTTTGTACACATCCGACACTATATTCTGTTAGGCATAACAGACGAACTTCAGGCATCAAAAATATCCCCGAACCAGTAAGTGGAACCACCAATGATATCTCCGAAGTTGCAAAGCTTAACTCCAACATCGTTCGGCAATTTGTTTGGAAAAAAGTGAACCCTTCACCTACCTTGTCTCGTCTCACCTAATTCTTTCTAATTGTGATAGCTTGTCCAGTGGAAAACATGGCACGCTATGAGGATGAGCACAACGAACGAAGCCCGTTGCTTCAAGACCATGAACACACAAATGGCAATACCACACAACACGACGATCAAGAGCAAAATGCAGAAGAAGACGAACCAGCTGCTGGCAATGAACCACTCGTGGAGGAACCAAGCACAGCCAAAAAGCTCGCAATCATGTGCTCCCTATGGGTGGGCGTATTCTTCGCCGCACTCGGTATGTCCTTACCGACTCTTACCCCCACCACCTTCCAGCTCAACTTACCACCACAACTAACACCTGATAGATACAACCGTGGTCGCAACTCTCATAACTCCCATCTCCAGCTCACTATCTTCTCTCTCCCTCCTCTCCTACCTCGCAACCGGCTACTTGATCGCCAACGCCGCCTGTCAACCTCTCTCCGGCAAACTAACCGACATCTTCTCCCGACGGTACGGCCTCCTCTTCAGCAACATCTTCTTCGCTCTCGGCACCGCCATCTGTGGCCTCGCCCCCTCAGCCGAAGTCCTAATCCTAGGCCGAGTGATCGCCGGCATAGGCGGCGGCGGCCTAAGCTGCATAGCCACCTTCGTAACCTCGGACCTTATCCCGCTCCGCAAACGCGGTGTCTGGCAAGGCTACGGCAATCTCGTCTTCGGGCTAGGCATGGGCACAGGCGGAATCTTCGGCGGCGCCTGCGCAGACCACCTACACATCCACGTCTCTGGCAAGTTAGTCGAAGGCTGGCGCTGGGCTTTCCTCCTTCAAATCCCCTTCATAATCATCAGCGCCATCCTAGTCTTCTACCTCGTCGACATCCCCGTCCGCAATCCCCACAAATCACTCCGCACCGCCTTGTCGCGAATCGACTTCCTCGGCGCAGCCCTCCTAGTAATAAGCATAACAACACTCCTCCTAGGCCTGAACACAGGCGGCAACCAACTACCCTGGACCCATCCCTTAGTCCTAATAGCTCTAATCCTCAGCCCCCTAACCCTAACACTATTCATCTACCTCGAATCCACACCCCGCTACATCCCCGAACCAATAATCCCCGTCTCGCTCATCATCCACACGCGCACAATCCTAACAGCCTGCCTAACAAACTGGTTCGCAACCATGTCCTCTTTCCTATCCCTCTACTTCATCCCCTTATACCTCCAAGCAATCCTGTCCTACACAGCCTCCGCTTCAGGTCTCCGCATCATCCCCTTCGCCGCCGCAACATCCCTCGGCAGCCTGGTGTCAGGCTACATCATGCGCCGCACAGGCCGGTACTACATCCTCACATGCGCCACAATGGCAATCTACCTGCTCGGCGCAGCCCTCCTAACGACCTTCACCCCCACCACACCCGGCTACGCCACATTCCTATACACTGCACCTTTGGGATGGGGCTACGGCGGCATGCTCACAATAACACTCGTCGCTATGATCAGCGCCGCCGAGCACGAGAACCAAGCCGTCATCACCGCAGCCTCGTACGCATTCCGCAGTACAGGCTCAACGATCGGCATCACAGTCGCCAGCGCCGTTTTTCAGGGTATTCTTACTTCCGGCCTGCAAAAAACGTACGGTAGTTTACCGGGTGCAGAGGACGAGATCAAGAAGATCAGGAACAATTTGGATACATTGAAACCAGGAAGAGACAATTTACCGAGGGGATGGGATAGAGAAGTTGTGAGAGGGATATATATGGATGGTTTGAGGGGCGCTTTTTTGGTTGGATTGGGCTTTGCGGTTTTGGCGGTGGTGTGCGGGTTGGGGATGAGGGAGCATGTTTTGCATCGGAGGTTGAGTCGACGGGGTAGTACTGAGGTGCGTTGATTTATGGAGTTGATTGGGTTGAATGGTGCTTGATTGGGTTGATTGAGTTGAGGTGATGGAAAACAGGTGGATAGATTGACAGACAGGGCAAAGGGTCGGTCGCAACGCGGTGGGGTGCGGTGAGTTGGGTTGGATTGGGACGGTGTTGTGTTGTGTTGTTTTGGGTGGGATAGGGATTGGGATGGAGTGCTGTATGTATATATGTACATATTATGTATGTGAGGAGGTTCACATCCATCAATGGTGTTTTTTTGGTCAATCTAACAAATCAAGATTGTTTGTTTATTCTACAAAAATTAAAAGTAGTGCGTACTAACTTCTCAATCTCTTAGTGCTTCTATCTCATACACTTCCTTGACAGCCTCCGTAGTCAAGACCAACGGTTCGTTCTCGCCAACACTAACACTATCTTCAATTCGCACAGCCATGTTCCTAAAATGCTTTGGCCATCTATCATCATCTGGCACATATATTCCAGGTTCGATGGTGATACAATGTCCTTCTCTAATCAAAGTCTTCCTCGAATATCCAACTGTATCGTGCACATCCATCCCGATGTAGTGGCTTATATGGTGTGGAAATAGTGTTTCTACTGCTTTGGAGGACATGTCGAAACCAAGATGTTTCAGTTGGTCTGTAAGGAAACCTTCGGCGAGCGCGTGGAGTTTGTCTAGTGAGACACTGGCACTGCTGTGACACATCGAGACCATTGTGCGCTGGACGGTGAGAACAGCTTGGTATAGATCACGTTGAGCGGCGGTGAACTTGCCGCTGACTGGCCAGGTCCGGGTAATATCTGATATGTATCCTCCTTTCTTGCCAGCAGCGTCTACCAGCACCATCTCATCATCGTGTAGAACATCGTCGTTGCGGATATAATGAATACCAGCACCGTTCTTTCCACCTGCAACGACCGGTTCGTAGGCAATGGTGTCGCAGCCATTGGTGACAAATTTGTATCGTAGAAACGCGTCGAGTTCTCGTTCGTGGGTGAAAGCTCTTCTCATTGCTTCTGTGTGTGCCTTGCCTGAGGCACGTCCTGCTTGTAGCATTATCTCAATTTCAGCCTGGCTCTTGTACGCGCGCAATTCGTTGATTACAGGTCGAAGCTGCTTGAGTTTTCTCGCATCTATCAATTCTGCAAAATCCGTGTTCTTCCTCGACTTGCCGTACAGAAACCGCCAGAGACTTGACGCTCCTTGGTCTGGCTGCGTAATGTCTGTGAAGACTTGTGTAGCTCCACTGACCACGCTGGGTAGAGCTCTTTTGATATTGGCGATGTCGCCAGTTTCATCAGCGTTGAAGACATCGACAGCAGCTTGTGTACCAGATCTTGCTCCCTCCCATAACTCTGCTTTCGGATCTTTCTCTCTTACATAAAGGTGAAATGTATGGTCTTGACCGGACGTATCCTTGCCAATGACAGCCAGAGCTTCAGGCTCGTTGAAACCGGTAAAGTAGAGGAAGTCGGGATCTTGATGAAACTCGTAGAAGCAGCTCCCTGTTCTCTGTATAACGTCTGCCGCAGCGACAATGGCGACGGCGCCGGCTGGGAGCTTTTGTGCTAATCGAGTTCGTCGGTCGGCATACTCCTGAGCTGTGATGCCAGGAGTAAGCTCTCCTGGACTCAGAAGATGAGGATGGGTTTCGTAAAGTGGTTGGCCAAATGCCAGATCACCGGCGTGGACCGAGCTGAAACTTTTGCAGCGAGGAATTGTCCATCGTGACTGGCGTATCGTTTGTTCACTCACACGCAATATATACGAGCTCGCGCGGAGAACAGATAATCCTCGTAGAACGATACATGCCGGCCGAGCATAGGACATGCTATTGTGGACCGGCTAGACGAAGAGCGAATCGATGTGGGTAACCTAAACACACCTGCAATGTTGTATAAAAACATTGGTGTGATGAGCACGGCATCGAACATTTGCGTATCTCGGACATCTGCGCGATTCGGCGCAGTACTGCCCGTCACCCCCTACCCAGTAGAAACAAGTACTTGAGAGCAGATTGACCAGATCGACGTGTCATGCCTGACCGCACACAAATCCTGCCTTACCATACAAGAGGTCTGACGCGGCCACAAGGATATTCTTATTAACAGCAAGTTTAACAGGATAGCAAAGATGCGGACATTACCGTGAGCGTAGGAGCTAACATCAACCATTGAAGGGGATTGGATTCCAAATGAGTCACCTAACGATCTGGATAAGAGTGGGAGGGTGTTGTTGACTGATACAGCAGTCCCAATTGTATTGATCAATCATTTTGAACGTTACGTGACCAGCTCAGTTGAAACGACCACAACATCGATCAAAATGGTGAAGGAATTCGAATACCCCAAGAAGTCCCAAAACACAGTGAAGCGATACAATGATCGTGGTAAGCACACATAACGACCACAACCTCATCAACTCAATCCACTGACAAAGTTCAAAAAAGGCACATACTCCCTCGGCCCCATCCACACAATAGTCAACACCTCCTTCAAGATCATGGTCGAAGTCATCTCGACATTATCCGGCGGCACCC
>Ga0068618_1000006_pt1 | contig 34619 bp, 28 predicted proteins | sample InSIn2SAF170_2_FD_77423 | JGI IMG/M metagenome (GOLD analysis project Ga0068618, IMG submission 77423) | Clean room microbial communities from NASA Spacecraft Assembly Facility at Jet Propulsion Laboratory, Pasadena, California, USA -... ...
ATACACCCTGATTTGATCAAACGGTCTGCGTACTACGGCCACACCGACATCCTCGGGCTATTATGCTCCAGCCTCTTGAGCAACTCTTCCGCTCTTGACCAACAATCAAACTGGTGTATTAGTCCCAGTTAGTGGTTGGTTCGAAATTGACCGAAATACACCCTGATTTGATCAAACGGTCTGCGTACTACGGCCACACCGACATCCTCGGGCTAATAAGGTGGTTGGTCCGTCATGGCACACACCACGGTCTTCCTATATGGATGTATCTGAGTCCGCGTAATTCAAAAACAAAACTAGCTCGTCTTGTAGTTGCTGCTCGTGATGCTCGTATTTTGAATCAATCTCATCCCTACTCATACCGAGGTCATCACAGTCGCTTGGATGTACCTTGGGGATCTTATCAAGTTGGGGGGGGGAACCCATTCCCAATGATTGATTACAGGTTATAGGCATAGAGAACTGCTCCACTGTATTGACGACAGGTCCTGTTGCACCACTATCATCGCTAGAACATGGTATGACGTGAGGACGACAATGACCAACAGAGCCGCCTTCGAGGTTCCGAAGGGGAGTGACTAAATCCCGTGTGAGAGATGCGGGTAATACGCCCACCAAAGACGGGGTTGACTCCGTAGGAGACGACCACGTGAACGCTCGAGGATCGAGTAAATTTCTTGATGCCAGCGTCTGACCAGTGATGAGCGACGGGAGAGTGCCAAGTCTGGTCAGTCCAGTATTCGATTTGACCTGCCAGTCGGCATCACGCTTGTTCTGATCGTCTAATGACAGTGTAAAGTGACAGTCGGGCATAGCAATAACAACCCGTGGTCGTCCTCCATAAGTGGTATACAATGCCTGACACCGTTCACGTATTTCCTGACGTCGCAGAATCAGTTTATCACGGTCCCACTTCTTCGGGGTCTCCTTCGTGTTGTGTAGTATGCAGTGGTCTTGTCCTTCGTCAAACACGACGTAATGTTCGACAAGTGCGGGAAAATCCATCACTAATCTTCGAATGGAGTCTCTCAGACCTTGGAGGGCCTGATGAATACTCTCGGAGCGATCTGTGATCCTAAATCTATGTTCGAACATAATGTGGTAAATGGGCGTAACATGTAGGGGCGTCCGTAACATTATGAGATTTTCGATACGGAGTGGGGGGTCGATAATAAATATCGTGCAGGTAAGTTCTCCTATGAGAGACAAACTCCACAGTTGTGGGTTGTGTCGTTAGATAACCTGACTTACCTCTGACAGGACGCACAACGGAATGGTAAGACGACCCCGCAGCCAGCGGCTTGAATGAGCCAGGCGACCATGACAACAAAGGGTAACCGAAGAAAGATAATTGGGGTGGAGAACATCGCTTGCGCTCGATCATGTGTGGTCAATGTGGAGTTGGATTAGCAAGGGTTGCCGATCCACCATCGTGGCTCGCACAGTGGCGTTCATGTCGAGCATGGGACTGGAGGAATTTGTGGTAGATCATGTTGCCCATAACCATAGACATCTCCTTCATGAAAGCGATTGCTGTATTGGTGGTATGATATGTAGCCGGTGTAGGGTCAAAGCCTAGGGGATTCTACTAGCCATGTAGAGACAACTCCTTCCCCTTTTCTGATAAGTAGGGATTGCAGAGATAAGAGGGCGAGTGCCTGAGGGCGAGTGCCTGAAATCGTCTGTCTATCTAGGATCAGGAGCTGAAACCTTCGTTGTCACTATGACGGAGCGAACATAGAGTGATATATCATGAATCATGTATCAGACCATTGACGTTTGACGCCTCCGACATCTAGAACTTGCTTGTGAGCTCCGGGGCGTTCATTATCGAACTTGAAGTCTATCACTAAGTGCCTCATTATCACCCGGCATTCTTTGGTTGCTTCGCATCAGGACCGTTGCCGAGAATTATTCTATGCTGACATCGTGTCTCCCCGTCCACTAATCCGACCGATTATACTTCAATATCTCAGTATACATGATATCGATAGGAAGTGCTACTGTATATTTTGGCTCTTCGTCTAACTACTAACTTTATTGGATACTGAATCTATTGGTCTACAATGTAACGAAAGTAGTCTGATCATTTACACTCGAGCAGTAGTTACATATGACGGTTTAGGGTGTTCAAAGGTGAACTGGTGTACTGCTAGCGGTAAATGCGGCTACATTTCTGAGACCTGCTTGGCTGTAAGGCATCTAGACTAATCGAAAAGTAGGTCAATGACGGCCCTTACTGACGGCTACTTTGCTGGCATGGGCAGCATGCGCGTTCCTCTATGTCGGTCACTAGGAAGAACTACTAGCCTTAACACGTGCTCTTCCAAGGAAGAGCCAATGCATCCAAACGGGTGCCAGGTACGGTGGTGGTCAATGTTGTCGTTGACAACGACAGATCAGCATCAAGCACGGGATAGATCATAGCGTGTGTTGTATGTGTGAGATGATCAGATCCGTTATCAACAGGAGCCGTAGATCAGTGGTACAATATGATATCTGCTATGACTCCTGCCGTCGCCACATTTGCTCGGGGTAAAGAACGCTGCCACATCTTGAGAAGCGCAAAAAAGGACAACAATTTAGTTAACAGAATGAGAATCTTACTACATTCATGTCTTAGTTCTGTACTTTGTATCTTACTGATTCGGTGGACGTTGTGACCTTGGCAGTACTCAGAAGCACACTCAGCGGTGTCATACGCAATATTTGTGGAGTTGGCAAGGCCCATGTTATGAATGACACAAGCGTCAAGATCTTTGGCCTTTTACCATTGAGACGACCTCGAAGTTTGTTGTCCTGGACTTGCCCGACGCGTACTGTGTGTCCATTGTTTGCGTAATTGATGCTTCAGGCGCAGACAACGCAACATATGTTGGGTTGGTCACGACCACGCCAGTATGCATGATCATCGGTTCTCATTTCCCACGACGAGGGTTTTAGAACAGCCACCATGGTTGAAATTTTGAGCATAATGAGATTCTGTGCTAATATAGGCAGCGCGGTGTTGATGGCGACCTTGAACCATTGTGTAAACAGGTAAACAGCGCATCAGTAGGGAGATGTGTCAAAGAGCCACCCCTTGCGGCAATAGTCTCTACATCACCTCTCTAGCACTAGAATTCTGGCCGGGTCCTGAGCGGCCCAAGCTGTAGTGAACACCCCATTATAGACCTCTCTGGACTTCGTATTATCCGCGGTGTTGTTTCCGAGCGCTATCTTATGGGTAATATTCTGGTAAGCTACAGCACAGAAGGGACGGTGGTGAAGACTTCCACGGCATCCCAGGTAAGTGTCAATACAGCAGAATAATTGTGAACAAGCTGAGTTCACGAAAGTCCGCGTCAAAACATTCCTTAGTTTCCTTTTAAATTTGGCCGTTGGTTCGTAAAGGTTCAGACGTCTCAAACCTTTCAAGAGGTATAGGCATATATAAATAGAGCTAATTGTTAGAGGGTTATATCCAAGTAAGCAGTCTACATAGTTCACGCTGTGCTATAGCTGCCACAGTTAGTGTAAGTGATTCTTCCGAACAGGAAGAACAGCCCGTCCACGAGACAAAGCCATTACAGTCAGATATACCGAAAGTGAAATACTCGAGTAAAGTGATTAAGCAGATGCAAAATCTACTTGGTCACCAAATGCTTATTGACCGAGAACGAAATGCACAAAGTAGAAGGAACCTGTGTGGAAATAAACCAAAAAAAACTATTCAGCTGTGGGTAGGAGTGATAATGTCTCAAAATTAGGTTTGTATGTGTTTATAATCATTGAAGCTACTCTGGTGCATTTAATATCGTACCATTACCATTAACAGCCTCTATCATATTATGGAGATAGGATTGATGCCCATATAGAGATGGTTATTACGTGTAGTAGCAGAATGCTTCTGCTACACTATACATCATATTGTGGTTCATACTACCTTATCTAATTGATTCTGGGAAAATCTTTCTGTACCCATACCTTATGTCTGTCCCAAACTTTACTTCAAAGACAACTGACAGCCGAACATGTCTGCTAACACAACGATACGATGCTGGTGCGCCCGTCTTGAAATCAGATTCGGTAGGCCTGGTCGCGGATGCGGTTCATGTGCTCTGGTTTGGACCAACGCTCAGTATGGATCGCGTATGCCATCAAGTAGCTTTCGACAGACTGCTGAGTGAGTGGCGGGCCGAGGCTTGTGCGGATAAGTGCTTCTACCACTGGGTCGCTCTTATATATGCCCGGATGGCTCTGCGGAGACATATTGTGATTGTAGCACTACGTCTGATCTTCAAGCTCAAACGAAGTGATCCGAACTTGACCACCAGTCAAGGAAGCCACTATCGCGTGTTCGCAACCGCTATCTTTCTTGCCTACACATATGCTGACGAGCATCTCTCAAAACTCACGAAGTGGGCCACAGTTACGGGGTTCGACGTCGACACACTTCTGTTCATGCAACGGGAATTACTGCAGATCATCAAACATGACATCTCCGTCACAGGAGAGGATCGAGAGATGTGGCAAACAATATTAGTGCGTCTGAAACTGGTCGACTGGAGCACGTCTCAAAATACAGCTACGACAACCTCCGAGCAACCACGCTTTCGTGATGAAGTTACCCATGGAACACTATGGAGCCTTCCAATGTGTAAGATCAGCTCTTGTCCGCAGCCGACACTGAAGCCGGTGGATCGAGTGGGATACGTTAGTACTCCAAGACAAGCATCTACCTTTCGTCCTCACACATTCCAACCTCATCCGTTGACATCCCAGCTTGGAGAAGATAAGCTCACCGTCCAGGCTTCTGATACAACGGAAGCTAGGCAGCTCAGAAGTAAGCCAAAAAGTGACATAGAAACAAGTCGGCGTTTAGTCACAACGACCAGACATAATAAATCGGCGACCTGGTACCAGTCCGGTGTTGGTAGATGATATCGTTTCTGAGGTTTAATATAAACGGAAATACCGCCATCTTGTGGCGTGGAATAGTTGCCAGGTAGAGTCCCACTGCCCCTTCAATCGGATGTGTGCTGGTCTAAGTGGTCAGCGGAAGCTGATTTGATAAGATATGAGGCCGTTAAAATGCAGCGCTGCATCTGCATCATAGGTCAAAGTTAGGTAAAGAGACCATAGAGCAAGCACTAATAGACGTTTTCGTAGGTTCCTCACGCGCTTGGAAATTTGTTTTAATAGAATCATCAATACTGGCTGTTCGGGTGATTGCGCTACATTGACAACACATATGCCATTGTCGCCGCTACAAGGACCTGTTGTTGCGTGAACACATACTGTCGTCGTCAAAACCAGCGTGTCCAAGAACACGAAAAAGAATTTACGGACACACGTGTGGATACGGTTGTTCGGTCCCCATACCGTGAGAGCTTGGACAAACAAGGCAAAGCTTCAACGCCCATGCTTCGGATGGGTGCTTGCCACAGTGTTTGCCCGAAGTATCCATTCGTGTGTCCGTAAATTCTTTTTCGTGTTCTTGGACACGCTGGTTTTGATAACGACAGTACTCTACAACGGACCGTCCAGAATTCATGTCAACCGCTCGCGCCGGCGTTTCGCCGGCTCAAGCACCGATGATCAGAACTACGAGGTCTACGACACGAACTTTGCTGTCGCTGCTAAAAGGACGATCGAACAAGAAGGAAGTGTGTCATGTGTGGCTGGCGTTGACCATCCTAGCGATTCCTTCGTTTACTCCACTCAATAGACACCTCGCTGTTCAACGCCCACCCAGCTAGGACATCTTCACCGACGTAACTTGGTATGAAGCAATCTGAATTGCTTCGAGGGACTCAAAGCTATTTCACGTAAATATGTATTGTACTAGCTAGTATGCACCACCCGATATACATACGTCTTTGACGTAGGAAACAAGAATGGCCATGTCCCGATAATTGTATGTGGCAGTCGACCGTATCTGTCGGTCTCGATGGCTTGTCGACCCACTTGAAATCGTTGCCACTTCTACTGATGAAGAATAAGTTCCACAAATGACTGTCACTTATGATACTGCGGCCATGGCACCAGCTGAAGGCTCCACACTGCGTCCACGAGGTATATATACAGGGCGGGCTTGAAACATGGGCTGACAGCCCCTCCGAGAGTGTCATATCAGTACTGACTGAGTTCTATCTCTCCCAGCAGTCATCGATATATCTTCATTATGTGATCAGCCCGTGACTCTCACCGAGACCTCCAGGCTGTTTTCGATGATATATGCTTTCCCGAAGACAAAATACAGCGCGAAGACAATGGAAATAGCCCAGCTACCCAGTCGAGCGGGCGATTTCCCTCAATCCCGAGCATTCTCAATGGGCCTACAGATGTCCCTAAGCATAATCATCGAGATCGTTCTAGCCATCCAGCTACTTATCCATCAGCAGATGTGGGAGCAACAGACAACGGACACAGATGTGGTTCTTCCACTCAGAATCTCAAACGAGAGAGTCCACTAGATACATCCAGCGTCACGGACAATATCTGTGATGAGATCCCCAGGTGCACGAGTGTGGGTAAAATAGACAAAGAGTGGAGTTCCGGTATGGTCGTCAACACCGAAGTCGAAGGCTTGAGCCCGAGCCATGTGAGAGTGTCAACAGCACTTCTGCCAGCAGCTGAGGTCCCACACGCACTCGAGTCACCGAGTGGTGCAGCAGACCACACCAACGACCAGGCCACAGCAACGGTTTGTCCGGCAGATCTTGTCGCAGGAGCGCGGCACCAAACACGGGTGTTGCATGCCGCCTTCCACGCTTCCAACAATTGTTTGGCTTCGAGTGAGGACGATGTGACAGATCTAGCTCATCATTCATCTTGTTCCCATGCCTGTGGATTAGACTGCAGCTGTCCTCATCTCAAGAAGAACCTTGTGGTCTGCCATAAGAATGTGTTGGACAGTTCATGTGAGGTAACATCTCGAGTCGGGATGAAACCCTGTACCTCGCAAGGCATCTCGAGCGGCGACGAACTTGGTAAGCCTTCTATCAAGATTGGTGCGGGACCTCATATTCGACCATTAAAACGACAAGAAGTTTCTCCAGAGATATCTAGTGACGATCACAAGCTCAAACGTCAAAAACTCTCGGCGGTATAGCATGCCGGATGTCACTTGCAGTTAGTTGGCGAGGCACACCTGTTCTTCTGACCTAGTCGGTCTACTTTCATGCCTACCACTAAGTAATCAGCCACTGGTCGAACAGTGATTCAACACTGTTTTGAAGTAGTAATCAACTGACAATGAGATCAGTGGTTGACTCCTGTTCCATCACCTTCAATCGTTCTTAAGCATACTCTTGATCCGACTAGACCCAAGTAATTGAACAACGATCGACCACAGTCCACAATCCGACTAAAATTACTCTCTTCCAAAAGCAGTCCGTTAGACCTTACCGATCTGCTACTACCAGCGTCGGATATGGGCGCGATGCGTACTCCACACCGAATTAGTCGATTTAGCGAGTCTAGCGATGTCAAAAGTCGATAGTTACCCAACAATATCGACAGCGTGAGGAAGTCGCCGACACGACGCCGGGAAGATAGCCGAGTTCATGCCAAGATCGTCCGGACTTGGGGGACTTAATGACTATATCATACCATTTAAACATTGCATCAACCTGCATTATATTTGATTACGTCGACCACTCGACCACTTGACTACTTGATCTCTAATCAAAGTATAACACGAGCGCGATCCGCGTACGTGAATATCGTTGATCGGTGGTCGGAGATGATGCGGCCACGCTCCAGCCATGTGAATGTTGTTGATGAGTGGTTGGACTGCGGTCAACCGGTGGGTGATCATCTAATAGTGGGCCGTGTAGTACATACGGTAGGTAGCCTCGTCCTGAGACGAGGCGGAGCAATAGAACGGCTATTCACGATGCCTAACTTGTAATCCACTTAGTATCTATCCTTAGACAACAAGTCTATCCTTGCATTCTACGTATGGTTTTATGCGCAGCCACTTTTTCGTACGAGGCAACCGCTGCGTGGCAGTAAGATTGTGATAGATATATATGTACTTATCACTTCTTAAATATTACCTACGTACTGTAGGTAAGCTTGACTACTAAGAACTTTCTCCGAATGTCGAATGGCCGTGCAATCATTAGTAAGATTTCCCGATATCTCTTAGTTCTTATATACAAGTACTACCTACCCATTGTAGAGTATTTGTCCCAAAATACGTGCTCCAGTAGAAGTGGTTCAAGCACAATTTTCCAACACTTGATCACATTCGTCCAAACCCAAAAATTTCCTATCGACACTAAAATTGGACCCAGTATCACCGATTACCACAAAACTTGCTTAGGCGTCTTCCAGCTTTTGCTCAACTATTGGCGGCTTAGTCTTCGAAGATGATACTGTTTCTAGCTACTGCTCCGTGACTAGCAAAATTCCTACTTGACTACAAGCAAGAAAAGGTCGAAGCGTCCAGTTTGGTTACACACTCTACAGCAGGTAGCCTTAGTGCGATAAGAGACTTGACTTAGCAGTCAACCAAGGTTCAGACGACGCGGGAATCTTTGAGGTCTGAGTGATAGCGAGGTTGGACGAGGAATACCGGCTAAGATCGACCTGGCTCGAAAACTCGTTGGCACCGTCAGATATTTCCCTTTTTAACGTTGTATTTGAAATCATTCTAATATAAAGATTGGTACATTTTCTTCTTAATCTATCGAGCGCTTAGTATTGCTTAATTAGTCGAGCTACCCTGGCCTGATTAGGGTTAAGGACACCGTGGCGGGCTTTACATCGGATTTCCTTTCTCCTTGAACCGATCGAAGAGGAACTATAGCCTACATGAAGTACGTAGTACTCAAAGGGCCTTAAAGTAAGCAACTCGATTGTACTATACGGACCTAACAGCTAGATTGCAGAGAAATTTTCGAATTTGACTTCCGCTGTTAGAAATACGTGGTTGAGGTCTTCTCTCAAACCCTTCGTAGAGGTAAGACGACAACTAACAACTATCATGCCTGTCAGGAGTTTGCTACTCGTTAGCTGATTCAGGTAGGGGTCTCAATACACTGTGAAGGTCTTGTATGAGGTAGGCTAAGGCCTGTTTCCAAGAACATTCCACCTTCATACGCTAGGAAGCAGCATGGGTGTACTACGTTAACGTTTTGTGTTATTGTCTCAGTCGAATAAACAGCCTCGATGTCTTGGGTGCATGGGGGCAGGTAAGTAGTGCTTGCAAAATTGTTTTGTACAGTTACCCTGAGTTTCTTAATAGTCGCTACCATCACCGGTTGATTGCTTTGACCACTAGTGGTGCGATCATACCACGGCGAGCGTACAAATATTGGTTATCAATCTTAAGCCCTCTCTACATTCCTGTGGTATTTTTGTCCTTGGGACGTCATACCATCATTCTCCCATAGTGGACTTGTCAGTTGCTTTTTGGAGGGGCGTTTTATGATTCGTGGCGCTCTGAACTTAAATCCTCGCACTGAAACCCTCACTCCTGGAAGTCGCTGCTCGATTTAGATTAATGTATCGTACAGGGGTGACAAATGATAAAGCAGCTCTCCCTTACCCTCCAGACCGCCAAAACATATATAATAACGATCTTCTGGGTCTGGGAGGTTATTTAGCTGCTGTCAATTGACCTGTCACTGTATTCAAATTTGTAGAATACGTACGTAAGTATATACAACTGTGACCGTGTGTCTCCATAACGACCACTTGATCTTTATTATACCTACTGGTCTGTCTATACCACGTCTTCACTGCCTCGAGGGCTTGGCAAGTGCAGCACCTACAGTCATACGTAGTTTAGTAAGTAGCGCACAGTGCTATAAGCACCTACCATACCCTTGGTGTTACGAAAGTTTCTAACACTAGGGTAAACAGAGTTCATCATAGGAGTGGGTTGGGTATGTTGGCTGGTTAGTAATAAGAAGTGTAGGCAAGATACAGGGTATACCAGTGGGGTGCATTGGTATGAGTGGAGTTGGTGAGAGAGGTTCATTAGAAGAAACTATGAAACTATAGAGAGCGTGAGATGTGTGTATCTATACACACTGGTGTGTTCGGCCTGATCCCAGTAATCTCTGGTATAGTTGGTATGTTGGTATGTTGGTAGTATGTCCATCCCAATTATACCAACATACCAAATATTTCCCCTTTGGGAAATCACATGTTCCTCCCCGACTCCACTTTGGTTTGCTGAGTTTGCTTGGTGTGTCCTTTGGCATGTGTTCGCATATCCGTAGTTTGCATGCTGTGTCCGAAACATGGTCGTGACACTTGAATTGATTTGTTGGTATCAAAGCAGGCTGAGGGGGTTCGTTGATGTACCTGCATGTCGCTTTCACCTCTCTACCACTTGTAGAGCTGGATATATGACCCTGTGTTCTCCTCTAGGAACCATAAGAGGGCTATGGCGATGGACTGATCGTGACGCATTTGACTTTCCCACGGCTATGATCTCTAGCAGGCCTCAACTGTCAGTCCGGAAAGTCACCTTCACAATGAGGAGGAACGAACTGGCTAACTTCTCTCTGATTTATCGCTACTGTAAGCTTCACGTCGTACCTAGTCGTATCACACCAAATGAGTGGATACCATGGGCCCATCATTGAGTAGTCAACGCTGTTGGTCTGACCGGTGGTTGACAACGCCTCATCGTCCGTGATCGTGTTCCATCTGACTGTAGTCCGATTACTGGTCCGACCACGGCTCCGACCAGGATTTACAGTCTAGCCGATTATTGGTTGATCACTCGACGACTAGCGATCCACAATGCGGCTAAGTTGCTTATCTCGTCGCCGGAAAGCCCGCTTTGTTTCCTCTTCTGCGGTCATGGCGTTGTCGCCATGTAGAGGCGTTTTCCTTCAATTCTTCTCTCTGTTCTCGCCTACTTACAGTTAGACATCTCTTCACACCGAAGTCATAGAGGTGGCAAGTCAAGCGATGCTAAAGATTAACATTGATTGACGTCAACGTCGCTGTGACGAGGCAGCCGCGCTTTTGCTGAGACTATCCGGACTCAGCAAGACTTAACAGACTCAGCGATCACATGGAATCACTCGATGTCACACATACTATGGTCGAACGCCTAGGGGCTCGGGTCGCAGTTGTGTTTCCTTTTGGCGGTGACACGTACATCCCGACACTCGACCACTCGATTAGGTTGTTTTGACTACCTCGACCACCGACTACTCGACTACTTGACTACGTGATCACTGATCGGACCACGATCCGACTATGTGAGTATTGCTTACCGGGAGTTGACCTGTCGTCAAGTTCTTTGTGGGTCTGATGGTAGTCTAGCCAACGTTTCGCATGGAGTCTTCCAGGCCGAGTGTGACTCTCTTGTCCTTACCAGCTGCGACCTCTGGGCCAGACAGCCAGCTTTGTCTAGATCGACTGGCATCTTCTAGAAAGTATAATATAAACTCATTTTTCGGCAGATTTTTACCAGTGAATGCTATTCGTCAAGAATCTCAACTTTTCGAAGCACTAACGTATACAGGAAAACCATAGGTCGCACGAAAGTATTCACTCTTTTGAGACCAGGCTGCCGCCATATTCACAATGCCCGCCTGGCGAAATGTGATCGATTTTGGCAACGGCGAACAGCGGCCGTGGCTCCTTGAACTCCGCTCTTCGACGACGTTTATTATGTTGACTGTCTGTGCTGCGATCTTTACAGTGAGTACCACCGACGTAATCTCTACTTTGCACGAACTATGGAGACGAATCAGAACAGCAATAACCCGGCGGTGTAAACTAGGCAGTCCTAAAAGCTGATCTCGCTACAGGATATGTTCCTTTATGCTATAATCGCTCCCATCTTTCCATTCTCTCTAGTGGACCGGGTTGGCGTCGTACCTTCGCTGGTTCAGTACTGGACGTCAGTCATATACTCCGTCTATGGCGCCGGGCTGCTCGTGTCAGCACCAATATCCGGTTACCTGTCTGATATGGTAGTCACCCGTCGGACACCGCTTCTGGCCGGCGTATTCATCCTCGGTAGCGCAACGGTCCTGCTCTGTCTCGCCAGATCCTTACCTCTGCTGATAGTCGGCCGAGTCTTGCAAGGTGCCAGTTCAGGTGTGCTATGGGTCGTCGCTCTCGCATTGCTGGCCGACACTGTTGGAGACCAAGACGCTGGGCGGGCGATGGGTTTTGTTGGAGCGGCCTATTCTGCCGCAGCGCTCGTTGCTCCCCTGCTTGGAGGCGCTGTGTACCACAAATTTGGCTATTATACTGTTTTTGTAATGACGTTCGGTATGATTATGTTGGACGTTTCTTTAAGATTGTTGTTGGTCGAAAAGAAGACAGCTAAGAAGTGGTTGCATCAGGACTACGCTTCCGCGTCACATGACACACTGGAGCTGTCACAGGAGAAACAAGGAAACATAACAGTTGCGTCGATTCAGATCATTGTTTCTGATACTGATGTCGCGCAGCAACAGAGGTGGTCTGAGCCGGCAAAGACCAAAACGCCGGCAATCCTCATCCTACTGAAATCTCGACGGATGCAGGCTACATTTTGGGCAACGACAGTTACTGCCATGGTTCTGACCGGCTTTGACACCACCCTACCTTTATTCGTTGAGCAAACGTTCGGTTGGAACTCCCTCGGAGCGGGCCTTATATTTCTGGCACCCTTATCGGCTTCGTTCCTTCAACCGCTGTACGGCTCGCTGGTTGACCGAGAGGGTCCTCGCTATATAGCCTCCGCTGGTCTGGCGATATGCGTGCCTCCATGGGTCTGTCTGCGCCTCGTCACGAGCGATTCTATGTCCCACAAGGTATTGTTTTGCTTCTTGTTGTTTATCATTGGTCTTGGTTCGTCACTCACCATGGCTGGTGGCATGGCTGAATTTACCTACATTTGTGCTGAAAAGGAGCGCAAAGCTCCTGGATCGATGGGCGAAGGTGGTGCATATGCCCAGAGCTATGCACTGTTCAATATCACGTGGGCGTTGGGCAGCCTGATAGGGGCGTATCTCGCCGGTGGGATTCGACAAAATGCTGGTTGGGGCACGATGACATGGACTTTTGCACTTCTGTGCGGCATTTTCAGTGCTCCGACCTTGTTATGGATGGATGGGTGGATCGGAAATAGTGCCGAAAAGCATGCTGAGAGAAAGAGAGCAAGGCTGGAAAAAAGGATCAGCTCGGGCAGCACACGATAAAGGCGATCATTGAGTCTGTATTTTTGTTCCGTAATATCAGCCAACACTAGCAAGATGCGATATGATGGAGACGAAGTTGTGCGACTGTGAGTGATTATGATCAAAGTCCGGATCTGTCCAGAGGAACCGGTGGTGAATGGCATCGTTTCCCATCACAATCTGGTGTCCGAGGGGGATGTCATGGCCATCGCAAGCGAAGGGCGGATAGAGATGTCCTCCGCATTGCCTTCTCGTGCTGGTGTAAACTGGTACACTGCGTGCATGTGAATGGTGTCAGCCGCATTTGGAGAGTCACAGTCATGAGTATGAGCAAGGTCGGGGTTGTGCAGCTGTGGTATTTCGACTGTGCAATGTATTCATGTGGTCGCGGGGTTGCACATCGCTGCCGCCCAGGAAGAGACCATGACCAATTAGTCCCCGAGGGCGCTGTCGAGCTGGAAGATCTTGAGGGGAAGGACAGATATTCATCGTTGAGCGCGGCCTTGTTCAGCAGTTGCACTTCTGGTATCCACCACAATTGAGTCCTGGTCTTCCACCGGCTTCTAGATGATAGCTTAGCGTGGCTCTTCTTCTTGGTATTACCGAGTCAGACGTTGCGTTCGGAGTGCGCTGCTGCCTGTATTCGACGGGGGTAGCGTGCTTCGTTGACCTTGCATCAGCTGAGGGTGTCTCGCGCATTTCGGTTGGATAGGGTAACCTTCCCGGCAACCACTTTACACGTTGAAGCGTTTGTCAATCAGCACCTCCAACACAGTAAGTAATCATTAGATCGACCGGAGTAATCAGTACCCTTCGATGGGTTGAGTAATAGCTTGATTCACGCCTATAATGTTGCTGCTTTTTGTGTTGTTGTTCGCTCTTCTGGCGATAAGCCGTTCTTAGCATATATACGTATATCTCTTTATTCACTCTGGGATGAGGAGTAGGATGGACGTTCCATCGTTCCCGTCAGATTGAATCCCATTTAGCTCTCGCGTTGGTCAGTAGCGGCTTCAGCCTATGTAGCTACCCACTCATGGTTGGAGTGCCTGATCTACGGTAAAAAGGAGTACGCCGCAAGGAACTAGTGGCACTGTAGAATATAATGAGCTGAGGTATTAGGTCAGATACTACACAAGTCTATAGCTCAATGGACGATCTTTGACCATGCTGCGAACAACTCCCATACTAGAGATCCTGCTTAGCATGTATACGCTTAGTGATCACAACCGGTGCAGCGTAGGACCTTTCCACAGCCGATAAAGACAACTGGCATTGCCCACCCATCACGCGATGCCTCGAATCTGACACCATCCAGGATTTGTCGTAAAAACACACGCAGTTCCATACACCATCCTAGCAATCGTATCAGTCGTGCACGCAGTCATCAGCGTTGCCTCGGGCGCGCCTGCAACGACCGCAAAAAGAACACTCGCTGTAAACAAAATAAATGCCTCAGTCGAACTTGCACTTGCGGCTTCAAGACGCCGGAGTGGATCGAGCTGAGCTTGGGTAACTTTGCCGGAGCGCACGGCGTCGGCATCGAGTTTGTCTAGGTCTGGGCGGGGACTGACGTTGTGGTCTAGGCCGAGAAATTACTTGGATGTGCAGGATGCGAGGATTAGGTAGGCAAAGGCCCAGTTGCCGGCTATGAACGCGGCTGTGAATGTGACATTTGAGGTTGTGGAGGGAGAGGCCGAGGATGTTCGTTGTTGCTGACATGGTGGATGGTTGAGAATGTGGTGTTCAGAGAGTATCGTGGATTATGGGTTGTTGGAGTGGAGAGGTGGAAGCTTGGGAGTGAGAGGTTGATGTGTTTGAGAGGGATATTGATCTTTAAATTGTATGCAATGTACTGTCACTTCACTGTTTCGCACAACTTTCGATCTGACATCTGTACGCATGAACCACGGACTGAGGACTAATTTCCGCAACACGTGGTTGAAAGCCTGCAGGTTGGCTTCCGTTCTTGATACGAGCTACCGTACTGCATCGACCTTCCACTTCTCCCAAGACAGTGTTGTCTCGCAGGTCGAAGCCACGAATGGTAAGGCATATTATTTACGGACTTATGCCCCCTCGAGCGCTTTCTCATGGTTGAAAACACCGACACGACAATATGGCTACGCGCGCATGTTCGCGTTTATGAGTCCATGTTACAATTCCATGACTAGATTTGAGGTCATTGAACCTGGTCTGCATATACGTCCAAATGTTCTCTAGTGGCCTGGGTCAACCAAATGACCCTCCAGAAAGAGGATCCTTCTTCGATCGAATGACATCATGTCTCGCATATGGACGAGAATCCCATTGGCCAAAAGGACAAGGACAGCCCTCGACATACTGTCTGGCTACTTCATTCTTCTGCATCGTTAATACCCCCACCGCTTCATCTTGGCTCCTGGCGTCTCCGGTTGCAATTCGGCGTCCGTCAACAGCCTCGAGTCGAGCTCAATCGTTGCCAAGTCCTGGTAGACATCTCCGAAAAACCCTTCCATCGGAGTCATGTTAGCTACATTACTTTGTCCCGGATACAGTGCACTCCCAAGCTGATCAGTCACATTCCGATACTGCTGAGCAAACGCATATGCCGCCGTCGGATCGAATCCTGGAAAGAAAGGCATCTCATTGTTAGGCGATTGGAACTCCAGACACTGACTGAATGAGACACGTGGGAGGGATGCATAAAATGAGTCGTATGCAGGATCGAGAGCGTCTTGTAGGCTGGACACATTATCAGACGGATGGAAATAGCCCCAAGGATTGCGACCAGAGTCCTGAACACAAGTTTTTGTCGCCAGTAAAATGCCATTCAGACGGTTAGCAAGGGCTGGTTGAGCTGAAGGCGTGATTCCAGTGAACTCGTACGGGTCGTTCTGAACCCTGTCATGCGGATGATAATGGACAAGGAAGAAAAACTTACTACCGTATCATAATAATCTATTTCGTTCGTACACCACTGGCTGTAAAGATAGCCATAATTTGAGCCAATTATTCGTAGTGTTTTGTAGCTGTTTCCAGTAAGGTTATCGACATTGAGCCCACCCTCGATGCCAGCGTCGCCCCAGAACTCAATGTTGATTACTTCCGCTCCAACGGTCCGTCCGACGGGATGGGTCCAATCTGGAGAAAGATCACGACCATCAAGGAATACCGGCCATTGGTCTTTGGGTAAGCCCGTCCAGGTTAAGATGGTAGGAGTGATATCAACATGAGTCGAGGGATTGACATTGGTTAGTCCTATAACGAGATAAGTATGGTTAGCATGCGAAAGCCTCGGCATATATCAAGAGTATTAGCTTACCTGGACTGATGCCTGGACCTCTCACGTAAAATGGCACATGAGTATCCTCACGATAAGGCAAAGTCTTACCCGCAGGCACACGATGTTGACCAACATGATAGCCATGGTCTGTCGAAAACATGGTATACGTGTTATCCAGTTGTCCGGCCTGCTCGAGGATATCTAGTAGGTTTCCGGCAAGCTCGTCGACTCCAGCTAGAGCCTGTGCTCGTGCTCTGTATGTGGCATCACTGAACGCAATCTCACTGTCGTTCATGAGAAAAAGCGTCGCTAACCATGACGGCTTGTCCTGTTTAGCAGGATTGAAGTTCGGAGTTCTTGAACTTGTAAGCCTGGATATAGATACTGATGCCGAGTAGCAGGCACGGGCGGATGTCTCAGAATGAGCATGGCTGAGGATCACAGAACCTACAGTAGGTAGGGTAGCAGGCAGGTCCAAGAACCAGTCCAGACCTACCCAGACTTGGGAGAATCCAATACAGGACCGGACTCTTGGCAGATAACGTAGAAGGCACATGAGACGTCGATCCCCCAAGGAGAGGACAACGGCACAGCAAGGGAGCTATGACCATATTCGTTCCACATGGTCGTCCACCAAAAGAAATATGTGCGCAGAGGTTAAGACAAACGTCCACGACAGTACGGCTATAGTGGAGCATGTATAGTGGAGCATGTATAGTGGATCGTGATAGCGGCCCACAACGTTCGCAGTACTTGATGCTGATACATGGCCACTGTCGACGATTTTGTGCGAGTGGCCAATGCTCTTTGCACTTGACAAGTGAGTGAGTGCGTTTCAGCCCTCTACCCTCATTTCGAAAGCTGTGCTCGCCAACGTTGGTGTTATCAAGAGTGGGCAAAGCCTCAAAGACTTTGACTTCGAGGAATTGTTAACGACAGTCTGGCGGCATAACGCCAGACTCTACAACAGTATCGTGACCACTGTCGTTCCGATCGTGGAAGTTCCTACCTTACCCGGGCTTACGTTGTGCGGCTGGACGAGGCATCAGGTACAATAAAAAGAAACGGAAACAGGCAATCCTCGCAATTCAGTGCTTCTGTTTGAACGTGCTGCGGGTCAAACCAGAACGACGACGCACTGTGTTCGCTTGACGGGCCTGACACGACCCTGACTCGAAATTCTGCCGTGCTTAGGGCAAGCTCTGCCTACGAGGAAGCACCAACGCCTTTCAAGTCTCTTCTGACTATTTGGGAACAATATCTCACGACAGCCTCAAAAAGATTGTCAGTATAATGGCAGGGATTGATGAATCCCAATCACTTTGGCACGGTCTTTCACAGCCGTCCGAGGTGCTCAAGAAGGACCAGTATGCGACAGCACGGTGCATCGCAAACAAACATGATCTTCTCCTTCCAACGGCAGAGGAACTCAGCCGAGACTTGCTAGATGCTAGTTCGCATGGCGACATCCGACAACTGTGTCAAAGCTTAGATAACCAGACTCGACCTCGACTAGATCGCACGATCCGTTCGACATTATCTCCTTCTGAAGAGTGGCGACGGTGTGAAAGAGAGTGGCGACAGATTTCCATATGTCTCCGCCTCTCCTTCTGGCGCCTTCGACCCGACACCCTTGTTTCATCAATCGCCACGAACTTGACCTCACATTGTGCACGTATTTTCACCATCCTAGCGAGTAAACCCACGCAAACACAAGAGATGCTGGACTGTAGCCTGCAAGTGTTAGAGGTTTGGTCTCTCTTGTTGCTAACAGGATCGACCGAAGCGGATGAACAATGCCAGCGTGCAAGTCTCTGGTATGTCAGAGTGCTTGAAGAGCATTACATTTCCAAGACACCATCAACATCTCTGAAGGCCAGGCGTGTGATCGAGCGTGTTTGGGACTTTTTCAGCTCGGTAATCTTGCGTACACCTCGCATACAAGAACTAGAGCAGCACATCATCGTCTTAGAGACGGTGATGTTTCATGTACTTCGTGACGAGCTCCAGTCACCCAACCAGCCACCAAAAGCATCAAAATCGTCAATTCTGTTCGCGGCTCACATTCTCGCGAAACTTTACGGCCACAGGGGCTGTGATCGAGGGAAGTCATGGCGGAAAACTATGGCATTATTAGATCAGGCCCGGGCCTGGGGTGACGACCACAATCTGCAAGTCTTTCCGTCGACATGGGTTGACGCGATCTGCTCACTGGTTCTGCGTCTTATTCAATTTGAGTTTGTCTGGATACCACCTCAACGTGATCACTCCACAAGCAGCGAGGTCAGTTATCTTGGTGGTCCTCATGATTCACGGATGGTGGCGACCTCTTTACCTCTTGAGTCTACTCGGCTCATTCCTTCGTACTGTCGGGTAGATAGCAACACCAACTATCTAGGACCTGGATCTGCTATGTCGCGAGTGCGGCCTCATCATGTCTTCAGTTCAGTGTTCAACAATGTCAATGCTAAGCTTCAAGACGTTGTCCACAGACTCACGGGAACGTGTTCGATGCTCGAGCTCGACAAGGACCTAAAGCTCTTCGTGTTGCTGGAAAGCGTAGTCAAGACTTTGGGACATCGATTGTCCGCACCTGAGTGGCCAGCATCAAGTCTATTGTTAGTGTCTATAAGTCAACTTCTCAAGAGTCTCACCTCGAAGGCAATCATACGCTCTCGAGACCGGTCTCGAGCAATCGAGATATGGACCCTGATGGGTGATGTACTCCTCCAGAGTGTGGTGTTGGATCCATGTTCAAAAGAAAGAAGTGTTCTTTCCGTTGAAGCCACCAACTTTGGAAAGCACAAGGCTGTCGAAGAATTTATGACTGCTCGTGAACAGGGACTTTTGCACCGTGCGGCTGTCCATTCGATCAAAGCCCTGATAATCAGTGGACGCTATAACGTGGTTGAAGCCATGAGCGAAGGGATGCGGTATTGTCAACTTCGCGAGCAAGGCTCCATGGCGTTACTAGGTGAAGTCATCACCACCTTGCAAATGCACCATAAATCTCCTGACCACACTGTCCGGGCTCATGCCATGGAAAGTTTGCGCAAACTGGCGAAACGCCAACCTGCATTAATCCAACATTCATCGATGGATATCGATAGGATCTTGATGTGCGCTCATGACAGGGATGTTTCCGTGCGTAAAAGCTTCCTTCGTTTTCTCCTCCGATCGCTCTGGCATTCCAGGCATCTGACAGATGTTGTTCTGCTTGCTTTAGAACATCTAGAAGACGAGGACATCGATGTTCGCCAACGTGTTCTCCGTTGGCTGAGTCAACAGCTACAGTTCATTGACTTACAAAACGAACACCTGCGAGTACGAGTTGCCCTAACTCTCTTCTCGTGTATGAGACACGAATCCAACGAAACTTGCGAAAAAGCTGTCGATCTCCTCCAAAATCTTTGGAATCCGAGGTCAATAGCTCCTACCGTGCTGGCTCGACAGATGCAGCTGTGTTTCGCCTTAGACCCGGTCAATATCGCCACTACATGGGTAGTGTTCATGAAAACCTGTCTAAGTAGCGGCGCCACGAGTCTCTGGCGAAAATTCCTGACCGATCTCGCTGCCAATACACTGAAGCGTATGTGTACTGAGCCAAATCCAAGCACGAGCTGTGCAATGATTAAGTCAGTGACAGACGTCGATCCTAGCCTGGTTAGACCCGCTCAACTACAAGCGCTCTTTGAATTGTGCACCCAGCGATACAAACCCGCTTACCGTCGGCTCTTTGAAACCGTGAGAGGAATATGCTTGCAAGTGCTGCTGGACTGGAGTGACTTCAAAGATATCTGGGCAATGATCGACCTTCTTCTCAAGCCGAACTCGTTGGCCTCAAGCACTTTACCTATAACAGCTTTCATCGACAAGGTTATTAAGGAGCTCCAAGCCTCTAAGACCTGGGAGGAAGTCCAGATTCCCCGTCTATTGACGCTCATCTCGATAGTGGGCGCTTGTGTGGCAAACGACAACTTCGATCAGTACAGCCATACGTTGCAGAGTTGTGAGCCAGTATTGCCTGGTGTATCTCGGCGACATGCTTTAGTCATGTTGCTCACGCTGTACGCCGCGGAACCACAGCCTCCAATGATACACGATGTGGCAATCAAAAACCTGAGACTAATGTATCAAACACGACTATCTTTATTACAAGAGACGGGTATAGTTGGACCTTTGATTGATCCGCTACACGTACCAGGTGGCTACAGTGACCTAGATACACGTCAGCAAGATGATCTGGTGGTTACTCTGCAGTTTTGGCACAAAATAGTTCTTGACACCTTGCAGGCAAGCGCTGCGCCGCCATTTTCAGGTACAGATCGAATGGATTTGTCGGACGTGAGGGCTGCGGTAGACTTCCGAGCACTCTCAGTTCTCATTGGTGGTCGGATCCTGCCGCTGACGAGAAGTCTGGCATTTTGCGGTGCCATGGCAGCAGCCGATCCCGCTGTCCGCCTGATAGGAGCAATTGCGCAAATGGACAATGTGTTTGCTCCGCAGAGCGTGGCAATATTGATGGTGGCGAGCTGTCATAGACCACTGGCTCCTATTGCACTGTCGGCACTCGACCCTCTCTGGAAAAATGACCACGAGAGCACATTCTCGGATGCATGGTCCATGATTGACGAAAACGCGTGGCTACTTGCAGGCGAAAAAGTGCAAGGCAGGAAGGACGGCATGAAGAGGGCTTTCGAGGCCCGATTGAATCCATGTTGGCAAGCTATGTGTACCAACGCTAAAAGCACGACAGTCTTCGAATTGTTGGATGTTCTGGTGGCCTCTCTCAAGGTCGCTGCAACACGCGGGGACTCGACGGTGCTCTCATGGGCCCAGTTCGTGATTCACAACCTAAGTCGCTTTACGTACTCTTGCGAAATTGACGTTCAATACAGTTTAACAAAGCTGGAGGAGCTTCGAAAGCATCTCCAGAAGTTGTGTACATCATTGGATTCCCCATTACGATGTTTTGTGTCGCCACTGCCTTCGCCGCCAGAGCGTGTGGTGCAAGTTGCAGATAATGGACAATTAGTATTGAAATTTGAGTCAAGCCCGGTTCAACAGTCGACGCGCATCCTGCAGCTACTGCTCGACGGAATCGAGCACTTGCGACGTCGGTATGGACATTCTGCACCAAGAACCTGGGAAGCAAAATGTGATGCAGCTCTCATGAAAAGTCAAGAGGTCCTCCCAGAACCGCCCGGCATGGATCGGAGAGGGAGGGTAACCACAGATCCAGCCTTGTGCGCAATTGTGTGTAGTGAACCTCCCCGCAGTGGTGCTACCTGCCCATCTTCGATGACTTCGCTTGGTGACAATGTCCTCAAGGAGGAAGCCAGCCACCAGGCACCACAGAGAGGAAGCACGCTCTTAAATCGATCAGGGACGACGTCAGAGACTGTACGACGTCAGCCGTCCCGGCGAGCCAAGCGAAAATACGTGCGTGACGACATCAAAGCGGCACCGAAAGTTAAAAGCTGCAGCGCATCGCAAAGGCTTCGGAGAAGCCGGCGCATCAACGATCAGCAGAAAAGTACATCCGTTCAAGACGGGTTTCAAAGCAACCACCATGCCTGCTGTCGAAAGAAGCGTCGCACCTTTTGACTCTACTGGACCACCGAATGTACCAGGTGCTTGACCTTTCTGTGTTAGTTATCCACAATTCGTTCCACTCTCCCATGAACAGTAAAATTCGAAACACCGCCTAGTCCCCAACGCGTGGTTCCGATACGTGGTTCAAAAGTGGTTTTGTCGTAATTTACCTATGATGCAGTCTGTTTCGACAAATGTTCCCGTCGTCCTAAAAGTTATCACTTCGGACTTTCTTGTACTCAAACCAACGAGTGCTAAAGACCTTTGCAAACAGGAGCGCAAGTCAACGGTGGACACATCCAGTGACAACTTCGAGGACGAAGGTTGGACTTTCGCTGCGGTAGCATTGTCCTCGGTGTTTGATGTCAATACGCAGAAACTCGCGACCACATGCATCACTCAAACACAACATCGTTCCTGGCCGCTCCTATCGAAGGTTGCAGCGTTTGAAGTGCAGACACTTTTTCGAGAGACTCGTTGTTTGTGATATCTCAAGGTCGTATCTGGAATTCGGTAGCTCTTGGCCAGACGTTTGCCTTGGATGATTTTGATGATGATGCACTCCAAAGCACCCAATTACAGCAATGACAGGAGATCGACGTCGCAGGTGAGGAAACAGTCCTTCATATCCCGAGGCGTGATGAGCACAGATCTAGTACCATTCACAGTGCATCAACCACCACCACAGCTCTCGTGACAGTCGGCGAACGAGTGTGCTTGTGTGTCCATGATAGTCCGGCAAACCTCAGCTAACGACTTGCTGCCGCGGCGTGCAGACCTAAACGAACCCTTGGTGGAGTTTGGGCAGTTCACATGCCTTTTCTGTGATCGTAGTTGTCCTCGACGAAGGTTCCGAACACATTCCTTCTATAAACGGCATTGTGATCGTTTTCCACAAAGCCATAATTGACGGAAACGTCGAAGCTATTAGATGGAGTGGGTGAGGCAAAATATCCACGTATCATATCCAAGCTGGCTCTGACATGTGCCTGGCGTCACAGCTGATGGTGAAATGATCTGACTGCACCACATAGCCCAGATTTTTCGATAACAAAGCCAGTCGTCTGAGAATTGTGCAACAAAGTGTGTCGAATGGCTCTGGATTGAGGTTGCATTTCGTAAGATCGTCGCTGTTCAACTTATAGGGACGACGACAAGCGGAGTTCGTGACAATTCTCCTTGTGAGTGGATCTTCATGCTAATAGTCTGGGTGCATCAGATCTGCTGTGCAGCCAAACCCGAAAATGCATGTCTTGGTAGTTCATAACTCAATATTGTCGTAAGGACTTTTCTTGATCGCTTTTACAACCCTCTGCTAGTTGTCTTTAGCAGTTAGTTCTGATTCACTCAGATCGGTGAACGCGGGATCGTCGACACGAGCTGTCACTTTCAGGCAGATGTCCTTTGGGTTACGTACATTTGGTGAAAAATCAGGAGAAGGAGGGAGTGCGGTTAATATCGGGCGAGTTCGTGTGGAACCGACGAGCTACGGTATTAGGCACCAGCCGCCAAATGAACATATTACCCGGAGGCAAACTCGAATGATTCTGCCCAATAACAACGTGGAACCTACCTACTGTAAGCCGCGTGGAACACGCCTAGATCGTCCTAGCTAACCTGAATCTACCTAGTCTCTGCGGGCTCGATACGCTGGGAGTCACCATAATGATTTCCGCCTTACTGCTCATAGAGAACGTTGAAGGCAACCAATACGCGTCTTTACCTCGCAGTCGCCTTGATCGGCGGTCCTGCATTGTGGATTCGTTACAAACCAAGAACCTGCGCCACTCCGTACATACAAGGTATTGATCATAATCATGGTCATCCCGAATTGAGGTCTAGCTGATGCAGCTGAGATCTTTCGTATTGGCATAGACACATGATCTGCACTATCTCCTACCATACTGTGAAATCCACCGGTTTCATTAGCTAGTCCCTCAAACTGGGATGGCCATGATTATGATCAATACCTTGCATAAACATACACAAGCCAGGCGGTTGGCAGACACGAAAGTATTGTTCGAAAATAAGAACACGTTATGTTGTGAATGAGCTCTGGAGATCAGGTGAGAAAGCCGTTCGTTGACAGCGAGCAGAGATGCCTAAGATGTTAACTCGAGCCACTGCCTGGCTCAGCTAAGAACTGTATCAGGTGCAAGCGCCACCCGACTTTCCTGTATATGCTTTAGGTGTATCCTCACATCTGCTCGCTGTGGTTGCTCAAGCCGACATGGTAAGCTGAGAGCAGAAAGTGAATATTGAGCAGCGCACTCGACCTTGTGATCTAGCACCAGGATCAGCGCTATGGCGTACATGGCCATAGGCGTACGTGCGGTGTATGTAAATTTCATACCGGGAACGATCCACGCTGCCTTGGTCGATCGCATTAGGAGGAGTAACTGGTGGACCGGGTTACTATAAAGTGACTCAAGTGTGTGGCCCGTCGGCAAACTCGTGGTGTAAGCAGGGTGGTCAGGCAAAAGCTGATTAGCATAGTATGCCCGTTCCACTCTTGGACACCTGACTTTGTCGTTCACGAGTTTAGCGAAGCACTTCTTACTGACTTGGCTTGACTATGTTCAAAATGTGCACGTCCGTCTTCTCAACTCGTTGACTACAGCTAACGCTCTTCTCCAGTGCTTCTCTTCCGCATTCGTGTTGGCACGTGTCTCGCTCAGGTGCATCTTCTACCTACTCGTGGTTATGCTGGTTTCAAGTACTAATATTGTTGTACCACGTTGTGACAACTTTTCAGTTTTGCACAAATCCATCCTTTCTCGACAGACCACCACGATCAGGTCTGTCTTCATACCACTTGCCGCTGGCTCTGCTGACCTTGCTTGATCGGCTTCTGGTCGTCGATTCGCCATTGGTCGACAACCGTCCCATGTAGACATACCATCGACATGTCTCCAGTAGCCGTTGATAAGCCGGTCCCTCCACCACCGCAAGCACCCATGTCGATACGCTTTCCCTCTGAGTTGTGCTCAAGGCTCAAGCCGTCGTGTGGATCAGCAATACTTGATCAAGAGCCAGATATACGGACATCAGTCACTCCTCCTGCAGCTTATACCGACTTCTTGAAGGCTCACACACCAGTGCAGGCCAGCCCACCTCCAACCGCACTTAGTCGAACACCATCAGACACCACGAATGCATCGAAAGACGTATTGGCCCATGTCCAGTCGACATCCACAGCGAGTAGAATCTCTGGCAGGAGTACTGCCCACTTCAGGTCTTCGAAGGCTCCACATCCACCACCAACACTCCCCGCTGCCTCGAGTCAAGATGGGCGAGCATCGCCTACAGCCCTGAGGAAACCGCAACAACATCACCCGATGTTTTCTCCAGTCACTGGTCCATCGCCAAGAACAGCAATGTCCTTTACAACAAACATGTCCTACTTGCAGTTCTTTCTCATAGCCTGGTCGACCTCTCCGTCTCCGATGTTCGACACTAATGCTACACCACAAAATACTTGCAGTAAATTAGTCACGGTACGAAGCGTTACCAAAAGAAAGGTGACATACAACTATCCTATAACACGAAGCAAACGAAGGAAAACTGCCAGTACGACGAGTAGTGTGTGGGTTTCGACATTTGAAGAGAACAAAACATGCCACCACCACTACCAGACCCTCCAACCTCCATCAAAGTAACACCAGAAGAGCAATAAACAGATGGAGGTGAGCGGCAGCGAGTGAGACTAGAACTTCAACCAATTTTCCTAGACCTGACCACACTTACAGCAGACCAAGCATACAGTACTACGTCAAAAGTTTGAATCCTTTTCTCCAATTTTCTGCAACCTCACTTTTGTATTCCAACGACCCTTTCCGTAAATTAGTCGTATTCCACGCAACTTTGCACTGTCATAACAATTATTAGGTCATGGGAAGCGGTAAGGAACTAACTCCACATTTGCGAGGTCGCATTCTAGGTATGAAGGAATCTGGTAAAACGGACCGTCAAATAGCCGAGGCAGTCCATTTGAAGGTTTCCACCGTGAAACCCACTTTACGATGCCTTATCCTTCAACCCGAGGGCATTTCGCAACCACGCAGTGGACGTCCTCATATAACTGACGCGCGTACTAATAGACGTCTTCTCTTCATTGTTAAACGCAATCCAGATGCGACGTACCCCAAAATTCGTGAGGATCTTGGCGTCAAACTTTCCGACTCAACGATCTATCGAATCCTCCAAAACTTCCATATGGAGCAATGGATCAAGAAGTAGAGACCTCTTCTCGACGGGGACCACGCGAGAGCACGACTGGAGCGGTGTTTAGCAGTGAAAGACTGGACCTGGACTCAGTGGTTTGAGGTCGTTTTCACAGATGAGTGCTCTCTCGAGAGGAGCAGTGGACTGCATCCACCGTGGACGTGGTGCTATCCTGATCACAGGCTCGATCCGGTTAAATTGAAGTACTTACAACAAAAGCAAGGACATATCTATTATGATTCGGGCTGCGATCTGGAAGCAACACCGCTTCGACGTGGTTATTATGACTCGAGATCCAACGTCCCCTAGGGGTGGGTATTCGGCCAATTGATACGTCCAAGTGATCGACGACCAAGTGCCTGCTATCATCTACAAACCTGGTATGATCTGGCAATAGGAGAACGCCAATATCCACACTGCCCGTAAGGTCACGAAATTCTTCGTGGATCTGGGTGTAACAGTGCTCGATTGGCCCGCGGACTCACCAGATCTCAACTGCATTGAAAACGTCTGGTCTATACTCGAAGATCATATAAACAAGCGCTACTCAGACCTCCGAGGCCAGGGAGCGTCACAGCAGGCCCGTAAGGCCTTCCATCAGGCTATTCAAAAGAGCTGGAAAGCATTAGACCAAAGAGTTATAAACAATTGTATCAATAGTGTGAAAAAGCGAGTACGTGCGGTCATTCTAGCTAAGGGGTGGTATACAAAGTACTAAAATTCGATCTTTGAGTTGAATAGTCATTGATTTAGACATTGAACTACCGTTTTTCGTGATTACTATCCGTTTCTACAATATACATGAAATACAGTGGTGGAAAAAAGCGAGGGGAAATGGTCAGAAATGCGGGTTAATTTCGGCAGAAGATTCAAAGTTTTAGGAGTCACTGTATGCGGAGCTTGTACTCCTGTTTGACCTACCTTTCACCACTCTATACCTGTCGAACTTTTGCTAAAATTCATGTACATTGGTACTTCACCTCTTGGCGATTATTTCGATACTAACTATTCCCTGTCCCAAGTCACGCATGGTGGGGAATCTTTAACCAGCAAGAGTATTGGTGCAAAAGCTACACCTCAGCTACTGGTAGCCAGAGCGCAGAGAACCACCTTTCAGGCGAACGCCACTATTAACAGATATTTACTGCGGTTCTTTACGAGCGAGTCATATTAACCCCGCCGTGCTCCAAACAACACTAGTTACATTCCGTGCTGTGATACCTTGCCAAAAAAACGTGCGTCGGCCTGACCACATTTTACGGCACTGACGGTTTGTTTTGATGGGGAAAGCAGACTTGTCCGAGGCATACCCCTATCCCAGCGCGCGCGGCGGACAATACACCGAGGAAGCCAGAACTCCTTCTAGCATCAGATTGTGGAACGTGAACAGGCTGCTGCAGCCACACAGTGTTGCCTATCGTCAGTCGAATCTTTGGTGCTAGCATTCCCCCCTTCGGACGCAACATCCACTGACATGCGCAAGTTTTCCGTCGTGGAGAGGTCGGCTTCACCTCTTCATCTATCAGATGACAGAGACGCTAGAAAGACGACATTGAAACAAAGTGATAAATAATCTCTGTCGTTCTCACTCATGTCTGAGCACAGACCGTTCGTTAATCGTATTGGCAGCTAACACTTTATCAACCATACCAGTGAATGGATGAATTGAACAGTGGTTACAGCCAATGGCATATCCCTTATCATCTCCGGCCCCTTAAACATGACGATGGGAGTTCCCAGGACCTACTGTATGGTACTGCACGTTCGCCGGGGGTTTTAGCAAGGGAGTCTGTCGATATGCAATTATAGACATGCAACTGTACTTTATTATCGGTTTCGATGTAGATGTACGTGGTTAGAGTATATATGTCATAGGTTTCAAGTCATCAGTCGAAGATTGAGTCTTGGTTCTGGATAGCTTGCTGCAAAGAACACCATTGCACCAATAGGAGTATAAGCACCATAATTAGGACTTAGGCACCATAAAGAAGGCGTTAGATGAGTGAGATACAATACAGCCTCTTTGTGAATACATTCAGCAGTGTACTCTGATATCACTAGAAACAAAAACAACGGCGCTCATCATTTGATCCCCTTCAACAACCGAAATGGGCAGCACGTCTGATAGACCTGGACACCAGGTGAATGGCATTTGGAGTGGATAGACCTAGTGGCTACGACGGCGAAGTCTGACACATAACTCGGGGATAGCCGCACGCTTGCCAACAAATAATCACATTGCGGCCACAGATCTCGATGATCAATGGTGGTAGATGGTTAAAACAAACAGCCGAGAACGAGTGACACGGGGTTTGAACTGCACAGGGAATTACTGACGAGATTTATTTATTCTGATTCCACGTCTGTTTAAAGCTTGGCCTGCTGATATTTCACTATTTAAATGAGGAATGTACTTAAAGGGTGTACCAATAAATCTCAACTATCTTTACTAATGGCTGTAAGACAGCAGACTCGAGAACAGTTCCGGGAACTCATCTTCATCAGAGTTCGCATATTATCTTTGGCGTCTATTCAGAAAAAAAACCTAGCATAGTGAGAGTTGCCTCGTGCATCATGTCGGTCGGGAGACATGGAGGCAACAAATTGAGGTCCCCATGCATGGTTGCGCTCTGTAAAACTCGCGTATCGGTAGTAGTCGTCGTCATCATCAGGGAAGACACATTGAACCGGCGCCTCCTCAAAACATCATCATTGTAGTTCCCTCAAGGAATTAACTTCATCATCGTCTGTCGTGATCAAGGAGCCTAGTATTCAGGAAACAACGGATATAACAGTAACCGTTACGAGTTGGCCGTAAGTTAGTGTTCCGTAAAGAATGACTTCGAAAACTAGTCGTGAATTGAAACTGGCCGCAGAACCGGCTGCGCACATGGGGATGCCGTTCACTCGAAATGACGAGAATGCACTCGGTGAGCGATGTGGTGGAAAAATGAGTCTCGCTTGCTTGAGCTCCCAGGGCAAAGTGTGAAGACGAGATCACTGGCATCAGGGCAGACCATGGTCCTGACATCATCAGGCTGGTTGTATGCAGCCTCGCACGTAGACTGTCCAGCAGGGCAGTTCACAGGCTGGCAAGTCGGAAAGCCGGAGGCGTCAATCATGGATGGAGTGAGTGACATGCCTTGGTCGGCGAACGGGTTGCCATCGATGTTCGAGATGTCGTAGGCTACCTGGCCAGCAGACCAGGTGAACTCGAACTGAGTGACAGGGCTAGTAGCTGTAGGAGCAAGCTTGATAGAGATGCCAACATTTGACTTAGTGTAGGCTTCAGAGTAGCCACCGGCAGGGAGGGCCTTCATGGACGAGGCGACTCCTTGAGAAACAGAGGCATAATAGACTGTGCCTCCACAGTTGTTGACGACATGGGCTGAGCCAACGGCCAGGGCTGCCGGAGTCAAACTGAGCAGAGCAAGAGTTGCCGTGATGGGTACTAAAATCATCTTGTTTTGTTCCAACGATAGTATGTCTCTGGATAGAGTGGTTGGTTGCTTTGTCGCTCGCTAGTCTTCGAAAGAATGTGGTTTTGGTTGATAGAACCAAACAGCAAAGGATTGATGCTGTGTTGAGGAGACCTGCTCCACGATGTGATGTTAAGGAGTGAATACTGGCGGTGAGAAGCCACAAGAAGGGAAAGATGGAGAGGCGTACTAATATTTGTTGGTGTGGAGCGGACCTCATCTTGCACAACGCGAGAAACAAATGTGGTGCTGCAGCTGTGTCGCGTGTGTAGTAATGGGTGGCCCCAACGAACTTGCATTGGTGCGAAAAAGGATATGGGAGACTTTTCTTTCAGGCTTATTTGGAGTTTTGCATCATAAGAGTTTTCGACACATAACCCGCATGGGAATGTAACCACGAGGACGTGTCAGCCTAGTCCAGATGGGTGTGGATGAAACATCAACTGTCAGTGGGTGGTCTGGTAACTCCGATTCAGTTGGCCAGACATCACCTTGCAAATGTCAAAGGGAAGCCCGCATTCGACTATTGTGCTGCAAGAGATGTAAGATTGATAGAGGAAAGTTCTGTCTACAGTACTGCAGTACCTGCATCCAGCTGATACACTAGACCAGGAATTGTCGATGAGTAGCCACGCCCTGTTGTCTGGAACTCTTGATGACCTGATTCCATACGAGCATTGCACCACAGTGCCCGACGACTCCAGATTGCAGGTCGCAGCCAAAGTTGGTCCAGCCTCCACCAAACATAGCAAACTTGCTGTAGATCTTACACCTGTTCCAATCAGAAGACAACGTCTCAGCTGCACTTGTTGGTCCCGCACTTTCGAATCGTCGAACATTACATGGACTTGCAGATTGTTCAGTCGACCAATATCTGCGTTGAAGGGCTGTCTTTACAATTCTCGATGTTCTGGTTCTGTTTTCTGCCTCGTGCTGGACGATGAGATGTCGTTTCGAAGCCGATGACGCTTTGATTCCTGCGCAGAATATTCACGTGGGTGCTTTTGCTTCACATGGTCCGATGTGTCTTTAGTAGTTACACGTCTGTGATACGTCTGCCTTGCTTTCTTCCCGAAGCGAAAAGTACTGAGTTCAGCTCAGGAACGTTCAATGAGCAACGTAATGGATCCAGACCTTTGGCGCAGGAGTGATGCAGGCGGTGCAGGCGGTGCAGGCGGTGCAGGCGGCGCAGGCGGCGGTGTGCAGGGAAGTGTTGATTCACAATACACTAGTTATGTTCCCCGAAATAATCCTTGTGTCAACCCCTGCAACAATCGTAGTCGGTCGTGGATGATTTTGGTTGTACTGTACAGTACTTACTGCAGTGTACAGTTCAAAAAAGTGCAGTTGTTGTGGCTCCACCCCCCATTGTCTCAGCCCAGACCACATGGACGTACGTCCAAGTAAATGTAGCGATGGGTCAAGAAAGACAAAATGCTAGGGCAAAACAGCACCATTTTATTCAGTCTCATCAGTGACATCAAGTGAAGCGCAGCAGGCACCAGTCTATAAGCAGATGGAAAACCACACCCATACAGGCTTCTTGACCGGATGTTGCAGTCGACGTTGCCGCCACTGTAATTCCGCCTTCGAGCGGGTCTTAGTCGTCCGTGGAGTGTCATGGTCGCGCTTAGGCCAGTTTGGATCTGTGCTCTTACTCGTACTACAGTGATGAGATTAACACACGAGTCAAGAATCCCCGTTGCGTGATGTTGATACTCTGTGGACCATCGAGACCCACCTGAAGGGCTATAGTACATATCAACAGTGAAACTACCCACTACACAAGTATTGTAACCTACTGTAGGTAAATAGCTGTAGTCCCAGCAGAAGCGAGGTAATGTTTATCAGTGGTAGCGGCTAAGTCAACTTCAAGCAATAAAGCTTGCCGGATTCAGTGTGAGGGACGTTCTGAGGGGCCCTGGTGAAGGATTGGAGTGATCATTGATCGGTTGGATAATCGGTCGGTTCGTGTTCATGAGGATTGTATTTGAAGATAGTAGGGCTACTGAAGGAGAAATTGGACGAATGTTCAAATGCTTACTTGTAATTCAACACAGGAGGGATATTATGGAGTGTGAGGCATGCTTGGTGTCAACAAAGAGGCGGCTGAAGGATAGGTGTTTTTACATGGCTACAGTACTACGTCGAAAGTTTGAATCCTGAGCACTTTCCCCGAATAAGTCACCATTGTGTTAATACATGTCGTTACGGAAGCGTGGGCACGCAGCTTGTAGCCTGGCCAGCAAAACAACACGAAACATGCTAACTTAGTTTTAGTGACACATAATTACCGGGGCGGTGTTTAGATGAGCAGAAATTCCCAATTGTTTTCCTTCATAACCTCTCTCCAGTGCTTTTCCTTCAGTGCTGTTTGTGGCATCGAACGAGGACCAAGATCTGTATTCACCAGCGACCGAAGTGAGCTATCGAGTGAAACGAGGGCTCCTGTTGTAATAGGTACGGCCTCACGAGCAACTGCGGACGGAGCGATGTCGTCGTTTCTCTTCCAGCATTTTTGGACAACATTAATCATTCTCCCGAAATTGCCATGCTTACCACCAAAGCCCATAGCTTCGGTCCGAGTAACCAACACCTTGCGAAATGCTGACGCGGGCATCGAGCAGAAGCCAGCAATCAGGAGGGGCCATACCAAAGATCGGTCGTACCCAACAGCTCCACCGGGAATGAACGACATCATGTCGGCAATGTTTTGCACCAGGTTTTCTACTTTTTGGCTAGAACGGTCGAATTCGGGCACGATCGAACACAGATGCAGCCAGACAGCTTTACGGAAGATCGCCGTGATGTTCTTCGACAGCAGTCGAGGACAAATACTGCCGGAGCTCGAGTAAGGTTGTTGCAAAGTGTCGTTGACAAACTCCGTAGCATCGAGTTGGTGACCAAGAAACTCCACCTGCGAACAGACGCTATTGTGGTTTAGTCGCTGATCGAGTCGTAGCGAGTCAAGGCACGCAATCTCGGAGAGCAGGTACATCACGTTGTCCCGACATCCCATGAGCTCTGTCAGACCAGTGCTGCCGGCAGCAAGGTATTGGTTTCGATACGTGTCGGCAAACAGCGGAGATCGGCCTAGCATCGTTGCACCAAGGATGTCGATCCATGCTGTCAATGTCATATTGAATGATAGACGAGCAGCATGTGCTTGTGGTGGTAGCTGCCCGAGCATGGTCGGTAAGTTGAGTTTTCTTACCAGCTCAGAGGCGGCGAGAAAGTGTTGATGCCATGGAATGTCATTTTCCCTGTCGTCGGCATGACCAGTAACGCACTGCATGGAGATCATGCCGAGTGTTGCTTCCAGGACCTGCGCGTGGTTCGAGTCAGCATTGAGGTTGGTTACGACTTGTTGGACGAAGGCCAACTTATGTCCAAGGACATCGCCATTCACGTTTCTGGTTGTGCTGAGTCCAAGGGACTTCGAGTGAATTGCTGCTGCGCTCAGACAGCAATGGAGATATGCTTGGTTGTTTTCAAGGGCTGGCAGGATTATGTCAGACATGACAGTTCCACACTGGTTAGCATTGAGGATGGGGAAGACCATTGGCAGCACATGCTCAATCAGGTGAGTGAGAAGCTCCCGATCACGTGCGTCTACCTTCACGTTGGCCGCGGGTGTCGTTTGTGGCAGCAGTGGGCCATGGGAAAGGCCGAGAAAGTGAATGTCAAGCTCGACCTCGTTGATCCAGATCGCAGTTGGAGTCACGAGATAACCTGGTTGTAAGAATTCGTCGCCAGTGAAAGACGGAAGCACTACATGAGGTGGAGGCGGTACGAATGTGTTAAACGTTGAGATCGATGAATCACGCCGAGTAGAAATGCCGTTCACGAACATTTGTCGCTCCGTCCTTACATCTACCTCATAATAGCCTGCACTCTGCATTTCAGGATGAAGGAAAGGTGTCGCGGGGTATTGGGCTGCGTGAGGGTCATGATAGCCAGGAGTACCAGCAAACTTCAGATCAATGGCGGGGTCATAAAGGTCTTCGCCCGAGTCCTCCGAGCCTGCTCGCTTATGATGGGTGTACGGATCCTCATACATGTTGGGCGGTCCTATGGAACGTCGCATGTTGGGTGGGATTTTCGCAGTCTGCTGTAGTGTCGCCTTCTCAGTTTTATTTCGCTTGGTGATTCCTTTGATCAGGTCCTTCTGCTTTCTCCGTGTGTCATTGTTGCTCCACCAAATTGGTCGTTTGTATGCGCATTCGAGGCCAAGATTGTGGCAAGCCTCGCAGCGTGGCCTCCCTTCCGGACACTTTTTCTTCCTTAGTCGACATGTGAAGCAACCTATCATCGATCAGTGGCGCGCCCTGCCCCATCCGAGGTCTTCCGTACCTGAGCGACATCTTCGATGCATCTTCGAGCGCTTGGATAAGTCAAGCTCTCTTTGTGATCATCACAACGTCTGTTTGGGAGGTCGTGCCTGATTGCCGGAAGCACATGTTTTGGTGCCGCACCCCTGTCGAAGTGGTGCTCACTTCGATTAAACGATCATGGAGGGTGAATCGCACAACGTAGAGTGACCAGCCTGGTAGATCGAAGTTGTCAAGACCGCCAGCTCAGAATCGAGCGTTAGGGAGATAAGAAGCAAGGGCAGAGCTGCTATCTCTGTAAGTGACGATGGACGGAATCAGCACAACAACAATCTGGTCGGTGGAGCGGTCGTGTCTGGGGAGCGCAGGAACCGATGCGTGATGTTTTCGCGGCGGTCCCAGACTTTGTATCGATGCTTCAATCAAAGAGGTCTTACATGTGCAGGTGCAACGGAGACTGAATTGTTTCTGGCCTAAGCCCAAAATCATCCACGACCGACTACGATTGTTGCAGGGGTTGACACAAGGATTATTTCGGGGAACATAACTAGTGTATTGTGAATCAACACTTCCCTGCACACCGCCGCCTGCG
>Ga0068618_1000007_pt1 | contig 33997 bp, 32 predicted proteins | sample InSIn2SAF170_2_FD_77423 | JGI IMG/M metagenome (GOLD analysis project Ga0068618, IMG submission 77423) | Clean room microbial communities from NASA Spacecraft Assembly Facility at Jet Propulsion Laboratory, Pasadena, California, USA -... ...
CAAATATAATAAACGCCATGAGTTGATGACCATGTAGAAAGACCTCGTAGAAGGCATGCCGCACGACAGAGAGGGATTGAACCACAATCACCATCATACCGACAATGCCGAAAAAGCCCGAAATGAGAAATGTATCGCCCGAAACTGACTGAGTTGAGGCACCGACCTCGCGCCTGGCACTGTAGTTAGCATACCAGGCAATGACGTGAACGACAGACTCGAAGATAACGATTCGACCGATCCATCGATGAAAGAGGTTGTAGTTATCGAAGCTGATCTTCAATAGTCCGATCAACGGATTGTTCCTGCCCGCAAGCAGGACCAGTGGTATCATGTTAACCACTGCAAGAACACCTGCACGACCTCGTAATTCTGCAATGGTCCTTGCAATTTCTGGATCGTGATAGTCAAGCGCCGCCATGTAGACGAAGTTACTGAGAACATACAGCAGAAGAAGGGCTGTATGAGCTCTGCCTGGTAGGGTGCCGTAGTTGGTCGCTTTGCCCAGTTGCCATTCGCGGTTATGCCTTTTGCTCCCGAGCGGTGCATAAAGTATCTCCCGTTTGAACCAGCCTAGCCACCAGGTTCTGTCATAAGTCCAGTAGCCTTGCTGGTCTTTGTCTGCATGTAAACAAGTGATGTGTCTGATGTATGCAATGAACAAATGGGTGGCTCGAAGGCCGAGTACCATCAACGCTACCAGTAGCATGGACACGATGAGGAACTTTGTGAGCTGTTCGTCCAAAGCAAGATTGACACCCGCCAACCCACTTGAGTAGTCTGGGCTGGTCGAGTTCCCATTTTGGAACTCGCGCCTCTGTAGCATCGTGTTTTTGAGGTCGGAGAGAACCTTGTTGACCCTGAAGAACTCACTCCGGACCTGCCGTGGGGTGAGTGTATTCAGCGGTGGAGAAGATTGTTCGTGATATATCGAATTCGTTTTGTGGTATGTACAAATGTAGAGAGTGTTAATCGTAAGTACGTGGTTCCCTCTGTCCCATTCCGGGGTGACACGGCCTTTTCTTTAGAGAAAGTCTGACAGTTCTTTGTCTTAAGTCGCCTATGTCTCGAAGTTACTGTTTTGGTGACAATGAGTGGAGGTGTTTCTGGCTTTGTGATAACAGGAATAGGGCAGCCTTTCTTCCTTTGTGTTCAGCCAAGTTTGGTCGAGGTTCGATCGAGGTCACAAACTGTTTGTTAAATGCTAAACAAACTTAGATCGACAATGATCAATCGACGAACGCGCCAAGGCAGGAATGCTTGGAAGGAGAGGGTGAAGAAGATGTAGGGCCAAGACCCATGTTACAATGCTATTCAGCAACTAGTGAATATGGTGAATAAGAGTATTTTTTGAGATTCAGTAGAGAAGGCATAAGACTCGTTCAGGTCAGGTCGTTCCTCGCTATTCAATCAGAATGTCACCAGGGTCAATAAACATGATCGGCATATCTGTCGCACAACACCGATCACGATAAGGCGTGTACAAAATCGCCAGTTGTTGTCCAGTAAAGGCGGCGTCAAAACATACATACACGACCACTGGCCAGATATGCGTACCAGTTAACCACCATTCACCTACCGATTGAAACCACAGCTGAAACGCCAGCGCACGCACATAATTCCTCGTGAAGACTGTGCCAAAAGCATCACGGGTGACGTTGTAAGCTTACGCAATCTCATATAGCTTCGTGTGAACATCGGCTGGAAGAAAGCATACACGGTCATGGCAATCAAAATGGTGAAATGAGGTATGGGCATGATTGGAATTGAGAAGTCGGAGGATTGAGCTTCATGCCAAGCAACGGCATATCAACCAATCATTGGTAGCGAAACCTTCCCACCCGAAACGACCAGGAGCACTTCGAAGCTGGTCGCAGTAATAGTACTATCTAAAGAGAAGATTCAAATACTTGATCTCAATTTCGGTGCACCAGAACCTTTCGAGGCCTTCTTAGTCCTCCTCATGATACATGAAGATATGTCTTCTTTCTTCTTCTACTCTTATTCATACCCGCATTATAGGAAAACCTCTGATCATTGCATTATTCGCTCAGGCATCCACCACTGCTGAGTCGTTATAAACAATCAGTGCAGAGCATTGTGCAGCTCGGCTATCACCGTGGTTTTTCTTTGCAAGTGCCAACGCTAATTCTCTTGCGTGTGAGTATCGTGGCGCATCGCGAACTGGACAATCGCCAACCAAGACACCCATGACGCCGGACTCATTTGTGTTACATATTTCAGTCGCTTGTACACTCTTCTTCTGAGTGACGAGCCTGTTTTAGTCGTGCTTATCTTCTTGCCGTCTTGGGTCTTGGTTTTACCTCCTCCTGTATAACACTGTGGAGCATTACCTTGCACTGCTGTTGCTGGTTGTTCTTCTGATATCCCTGACTCCAGTCATAACATACAGCATATGCGAAAATACTGCCTTGTCGATTGAACGCAGTAGCAGTGATAGGTGCACCAGTGTTCGGGTAACCCTTGAGTCTGTGCTTCGCGTTTCCGTCCCAGAAGTGAAATGTGCCGTCACTACCGGCGGTGGAGAATGTACCGTGTTCTGGGTGGAAAGAGATTGCGTTCACGCTGTATACATTGCTGATGTCCTTGTTGGTAGGTGAGGTTTCCCGGTGGCATTTGAAGCTGAAGTTGCTGCTAGAATCCTTCTCTTCAACATACTGAATTGCGCATCGACCCTCAATACTACCAACCGCAAATCCGTTGGCGTCCTTGAAGCATGAGACCACTCGTGTCTGATACTTCAGTGGTGATTGTATAGTCTTGTAGAATTTGTCTGGTGCACCGCCAAGATCAACGATGTTGATGTACCGGTCAGCTGTGCCGATAACTAGTAATTTGCTCTTCACATCCATTGTGTAGACTCGCTCTTGACAATCTAGGGTGACAACCGGGTTCTGTGACCGGAAATCCCACATCTTCACTTTGCGATCCCACGATCCTGTTATGAGTACTGGTGTACCGTTGATTGTGCTGAATTTGCAGGTCTTGATTGGCTGGTCATGTGCGAGGAGGCTTTGGGGAGTTGTGCCGCCAGCTTGTAGATCCAAGAGTCGAAAGTTCTTATCCGCTCCAACGCCGACCACTTTGGTTCCATCCTGTTTTACTGTTAGATTGACACTGTATAACCAACACATGCTAACTCACGTCCGACCATGCACAGCTCAGCGCAGGAGCTTCAAAACTTATTTCTGCCTTGCCTTCGCTTTGTCCCTGCTCGCTGACCTGGTAAATTCGGACCTTCTTGTCCCATGATGCGATCGCTAGGAATTCTCCCTGTGGGGAGAACTGAAGGTCTGAAATACTGTCTTCGGGTGGCTGGTTGATAGGCACGTCCTTGGAAAGGTCACCAGAAGTATTCGAAGAGGCAGAGCTTGATGCGGCTGCTGAGCCAAAGAGGGTCGACATGGTGCTTGTTTATCTCAGAGCCGCGGATGTGGAGAACTTGTTGGGGAGAGCAAGTGTTTTGGAAGAGAAGAGGTAGACGTATGCCTGGGGAGCAATTGACAAGTTTAAAATGTCTCAAGGATATAGGCAATCTTCCCGTCGCAAAGTGAATTGCTTCAAACGATCTCAAACACGCGAATGAACGCGGAGTTGCTGCCTGAGACAATCTACACGCTAACTTTTGAAACACCAGGCAACAATCAGCCTTTTTGTGTTCATCTACTCGGTACAAGTTAAAGTTCTTCTTTGTCAAAGTGATCGTACGAGCATACTCTGTCGTCGTTTTTCTTGATCAAGAAGTGGGTATCGTAACTTGAGCAACACCATCAGCAACGTTTCGAATCGCCGCGTCTTCACCAACTTCTTGTGTTGCGTTAGCAGCAGCTTTTCCTTCCTCACCACCTTTTGCATTTCCTTCCACACCTGGTGCCACTGGTGCCTTCTTCGCTTGTTTCCTAGCCTTGGCTCTCTCTTTATTAGCTGCTTTCTTAGCCGCCACCTCTGCCTCCTCCCTTTTCTTCTTTTCACGCTCTGCTTGGTTGCCACCAAATAGATCACGCCACTCATCGGCCTTCTTCTCGTCAATTCGCGTAAAAAGATATGCTGCTTTGCCTATTTTGTGGCCAGACTTGATATACGTTGGCTTCCATCCGCTCGCGATATCTTCTTCCGAGGGGATTTCCAGGAATGGTAATGCAAGCTGTTCGCGTATCGATGCGCAGGTGGCTGGCAGGTATGGTTCGAAAATCGCAGAACATAAATAGATAAGGTTAACGACTGTACCGACAACAGCATTAGCTAATGCTGGATCACTGGCAATCAGAGCGTTGTCCAGACTGTGGGCCTGAATTAGCCCGTTGCCAACAGATGATAATTTCATTGCATTGTTCAGTCCTGATCGTAAACGCACGGCTTCCATATCTGCCAGATACTGCTTCAGAACGTCCGTAACCTCGGCCAAATGTGTTTGAATAGATTCAGGTAGACTGTTCACGTCGAAATCGGGAACTACTCCAGCGTATGCCTTTGGAGAATTGACCAGTTTGATCATTCTATTGACGAAATTGCCCAAGTTGGCAAGCAACTCAGCGTTGTTGGCATCAATGAAAGACCTCCATTCGAATTGTGTGTCACTTGACTCCGGTCGATTCTTGAGTAGGAAATACCGCCAGACGTCTGGTGGCACGCCTGTCTCCTTGGCATTGTTTCCGAATACACCCACACCTCTGCTCTTGCTGAACTTTCCATTCTCGTAATTAAGATATTCAGTGGCAGAGAGGTGGTGTACTTTTGTCCAATTGTCTCCCGTCCCTATCTGACAACTCGGGAAGACCACTGAATGGAAGGGAACATTGTCCTTTCCCATAAATTGGTATAGCTGGACATCGTCTGGGTTATACCACCACTTCTCCCACTCTTCTGTGTAATTTGCGGTGATGGAAGGATAGCCGATGCAAGCGTCAAACCAGACGTAGAAGACCTTGTTTTCGTAGTTAGGTAATGGCACTGGCACACCCCAGGCAAGGTCTCTGGTAATACCTCGCTCTTTCAAGCCTTGCTTTAGCCATGACTCTGTGATGACTCTTGCGTTCCGCGACCAAGCTCCCTTGTCAATCGAGGGATTTACCCACTCCTCAAGCTTTGGTTGAAGCTCATCTAGTCGAAGATACGAATGTTTTGTCTCTCTCACCACAGGTGTAGCACCATCTACCTTACACCTGGGGTTGATCAACTCTAGAGGGTCAAGGAGCTTGCCACATTTATCGCACTGGTCCCCTCGCGCATCATCATAATGACAATGGGGACATTCTCCTTCAACGAACCGATCGGCGAGGAATTTTCCGTGTTTCTCACAATAGGGCTGGGCATTGACATGTTCGGATAAGTGGTTGTTCTTATACAATTTGAGGAATATGGATTGCGAGATTTCTTTGTGTTGTCTCGTCGGTGTTCGCCCGAAGATATCGAATGTGATCTCAAACCAGTCATATACCTCAGCGTGAATCTTATTGTATTTGGCGCATAGCTCTTCGGGAGTGATCCCTTCCTCTAGTGCTTTTGTCTCGGTAGCTGTTCCATACTCATCTGTACCACATATGAATAAGGTAGGTCTGCCTCGAGCTTTGTTGTATCTGTACTGTTGTTAATATCCTGTTACGGCCGTTGTTGGATTACTGACTTCGAGAAGACATCTGCGCTGAGCACACTGCCGACAATGTTACCGAGATGTGGTACCTGAATGGTCAGCGGATGTCACTGTGCAAGAAGTGGTGGTGCGACTTACGTTGTTAACATATGGAAGGGCAGATGTAATCAAAATATTCCTCTGCCCTTCCTTAGGCAATATCTTTTCTGAGCCCATGGTCGGGCTCGCAGATGTTACGTCCCCTAAAGATAGTAGATATGTTGTCGATGACTGTTTGCACCCTTCGTATCTACAATATGAATCTGCACAAGGCGGCTCTGTAAGTTCGAGCAAGGGAAGAAAATTAGAGCGCGTGCTTGTTTTCTCGAATCGCGCTTTTGGAATGCACTCCGCGTTGTGTGTCATCGGAGGGGCTTGAGTTACCGAAGTAGCACCACTAGCGTTGAACTGTAGAATAGATTACCTTAGGTACCTACAGTAAGTTCGAGAAACTATTGAACCGATGATCTACCGTAAATTCCGGACTCTAGTCATATTGATAACGCTACCATGAAATGCTATATACCATGAGCCAACAAGTATGATCTGATCGTGAAAGGAGTAGTTGGTGAGGACAGTCCAATATGAACGATAGGTCTTCTGATCCCTTCGAACACATCCTAGATCTTGAAGAGAAGTTCTATCAAGAAGGCTACGATGCAGGTCTCGCTGATGGCGAACATGCTGGTCTGGTAGAAGGTAAGGTCTTTGGAATCGAGAAAGGTTACGAAAAAGCCCTCGAGTTGGGCAGAATACATGGACGAGTTATGGTCTGGCAGAAGCGACTACAGCAGGACTCGGAGAGCATTGCCTCGAATACTGAGCAGTCATCGCAGAGACCTGCTATCGAGGAACTAAAGGGCCCTAGTCTACCCAAGAACAGCCGTCTTGCAAAGCATATCGAGGGTCTGATGTCCATGGTTGGAAGTGAACCACTAGATGCAGACAACTCCGATGACTCGGTCGCTAAGTTTGATGATTGTCTTTCCAAAGCTCAGCAGAAAGCGAAAGTGATCGCGGCAATCGTGAGTGAGCCCTTGAACCCGGAGACGGGCAGTGTCAATGGAGGTATTGAAGATGCTAAAGGCTTAAATGCACGACACTGATCGTGGAGGGCCACATTTATGCAGCGGTACTTGGAACAGAGCCGGACCGAACACAAAGTTACCTGCACCAGTGTGATGAAGCAGATGTTGTTTATGAGGAATCAAAGACCGCTCCTGACATAGCTCTTTGCCATGTCTCACTCGCCAATAACAACATCATGGCACGTCACTCGTCGGCTAGAGCCCAAAAGAACAACGCTGTGTTTCTTCACTAACACTCCACCAACGTGACCGCAAAGCAACAAGCATGGGAATTTGTTGCAGACATTCTGACGGCATCTTGGTAATTCAGAACCACGTCTCGAGACTAGTGGCAAGCGGGCCGACACTCGAGACCACAATATGTGGTTTGAGCACATCCAGGGTTAGCAGTACAAGCATGCAACGCACTAGCAATCGTGATAAATCGAAAGCGAATTTTTGTTACACTTTCTCAAACACCAAGAAGTGGAATGGCTATTGATCCATCAACAAGACAATTTACCTTATTTTTCAGTATCCTCCTGTACCCATCCCAATGCCTGTCCTACCTGGACCTTTTGATTACGCTCCACATTCCATTTCCAGCCACTTTTCGGTTCGTTGCCCTCATCGCCATGCTGGTGGTGACTCACTTCCTCCCCACAGGGTGCCTGGAACACCAACACGATACTGCTGCCTAGCTGAAATCCACCCATCTCCTCACCACGTTTCAGCGGAAAGCCACCTAGATACGAACTTGCTTGCTCATATGTTGCTTCACTGAAGCCGGAATAGGCTTCGCCCCGGTCCTTGGCAGCCTTTGCTTGTTTGTCTGCTTCCATGTCTGTGAGCAGAGAATTCGTGCGAAGCTCCTTGTCAAAGTTGATCTTTATTGAGCCGACGTTTGTGGCACCAACAGGTGTGTAGCTGAAGAATCCGTATTTCCATTGCCCGAGAAGGACGACACGCTCGTTCAGCGTAAAGAGCCCAGGTAATGTTCGTTGGACGTAAGGCGAAACAGAATAGAGTTCGCCAGCAAAGTGGCGACGTGTAGTGCAGACCCAAGAGACAGGAGAATGGAAACGATGATAGTCACCAGGCGCCAAGTATAATACAATGTAATACAAGCTCGAAGGCTTGTCAGTAGCGGGTGTTTTGAATGGTGCCCACCAAGGTGCTTCACCCGAGGCTAGCTCAGCACTTACTGCAGCTTCAGATCCGGCCTTTGAGGGAGTGGACTGATCAGATGTGGTGGAAGAAGTAGGAGCGACCGGACGGCCACGGACGTTAGTATCAGGACTTGGACCGAAGAGGTTGGGGAGGCTGTAGGATATGCCATTTATACGGGCAAACTCTTCATCTTCGTGGAGAGACGCAGCAGTAGAGTCCTTGGCGTTAGGTGTATTGCTTTTGTGATCAGTGTCCTTTCCCCCTTCATGATGATGGTGGTGGTGGTGAGGGCTGGGGGAAGGTGTACGGGAAGGCGCGGATTTGCCAAGCAGAGCGTCGAGGGTGTAAGTCATTCCTTTAACCTGTTCCACTTCGCCCTGCTCAATCATGCCATATTGTAGGACTCTAGCATCTGCCGGTGAAATGATGGCGGCTGGGTTTGGATCTAGAGGGCGCGCTTCCGGTTTGATTTCGCGATAGAAAAATGCGGCTAGGTTAGGGAAATTGTGAAGATCTGGTTCCTTGATCTCATCGAAATTGACGCCAAAAATCCAGCCGTAGAGTTTGAAACCGGGTACTCGAAGGTAATATGGTATATTCAGCTCATTGAATTTCCCCCATACTCTTGACAGTGCCTTCAAGGGCAACGTGGACATGACTGTGACCTGCCATCCTCCTCCACTCGGTCGTATTCTCTCGCGTTTCGGGACGGGTCCTACACCACCTTCCGCATCAGCGGCTTCTTGTTCTCGACGCTGTATTCGCAGGAACTGCCAAAACCCCAAGAAGCCGACACCCAAGGCAATAGGGATAGGCTTCCATTCTATCTTTGTGTTCCGCCATGCTCTACCCGCACGAGTGGTGAATTTCTCACCTTCACCCGAAGTTTGCTTCCATGAGCGCCGTGATGTGCTAAATGCTCGTTTTTGGAGCGCTCGTTTCGTGGCTATCGAGAACTGCTGATACACATGAGGTCGCGGCGATGGGAATGTTGATATTCGAGGATGATGCCGGCGATACAGACATGTCCGACCTGCATTTGAAGCAGACATTGTATAACGAAGACAAATGCGATGATTGGAGAGAAGAAGTACAAGAATTGATACAGTAATTCATTAAGCTTCAAGTTCTCATGGTGCCGGCGCTGCACGATGACATCGTGAGGATCTTGCCCCAGATTATCTGCACAATTATCTGTGGCACAGGGCTGAACAAGCCACTTTCCGGACGGTTCTGAAGTCGACCAGTTGTCATCTTCAGGGAGCATACAATTACAACACCAAGTAAGTCCATGTTCGACTTCTGAAGCGAAATGTTCTGTCGGAGTTGACAAAAATCCTTCCCCCGGCCATGGCCAGCAACAATCCTCCAGACCCGTCCGCAAGCGGCACCTCAGTGCCAGACAATGTTACCATACGAATCATCACTCTTGACCACGGCGACCGAGCAGAGGATGATCTGTACCTTGTCTTGAATCTTAATACTACAGTTGGTGCCTTGAAGGAGCGAATACAGGATGGTCTATCGCAACGTCCTGCTCCGGACACCCAGCGACTCCTTTACTATGGCCGGCCACTGCTTGACAATCAAGCCAGTCTACGACAGATACTGAGGCAAGAGCAAAGACCTGGAAATACCACTTCACACGTATTGCATCTAGTGATAAGAAATCAGGGAGGTCCAAACCAACCAGCTGTCACTCAGCCTCACGTGCATAATCAACATGTCCAACAGGCAAACGATTCAATGCCTGAGATGCCTCTGCCACCGCCCGGGATGTTGCCAGGTCTACCAGACTTTGCGCATAACATGATTCATAATAGCATGCATATGATGCAGCACCAGATGCAACATCAGAGGGCTGTCGAGGAAGCAAATCGCCGCGCGAGAGGCATTCACAATCACATACACCCAGCAAATATGGAACAAGCTCAGCAAATTCAAGCAGGACCGCAGCCGCATGCCACTCAAAATGGTCGATCTCCTCCAGCCCATGGTGAAGCACCACCTGCCATACAAGTCACTCAGACACCGCAAATGTTGGGCCTGCCAATGCAGGGACAAGCTGTTCAGTCGGACCCAACGCAGCCAGCGCCAGTAGTACAGACAACTCGCATACAAGAGACTCTGGGTCCAAATGGTGAGCGCATCAGAACAGTTGTCAACAACAATTCAATGATGTTTCAGATTACTGGCAACAACCTGCCCAACCCCTTCGATAGGCCTTCATCGGCTCCCGGCCCATCACCTTCCGCGAACTCGAATTCTGCCAATAGAGCCGGTGGTCCAAATCTGCCTAACATACCAATTCATGCTCAACCACCGCAAATGCCAGCAGGCTTTCCATTTCCACCTGGGAGACAATTACCCTTGCCCATTCCTACCGCACCACAGATGTTCATGCCACCCATGATGCATATGCATCCCCCAATAGTGCCTCATGGGCCGCCTATGGCATGGCTGCTATCATCTCCGCAAGGCCCTCAAGGCATCGTCTTCGCTCCTGGACACGGTTTCTTCTCGACTGCTGCACCAACTATAACAGTTGCACCACAAACTCAACCTCAACCGACACCTACGTTACCGGCTGACCATCTCCACTCGCAGATACAAGGTCACAGCTCAACAACTCAGAATGATACGTCCGGCGTTCAGGACGGCAGCAATCCTCCGCCGCCACAACCAGGTGCTAGACCACAACCTCTTGACCCAGCTCAGGTTCAAGCTGCTGCACAACCTCCTGCTGCAGGTCAACCTCCGGCGCAGCAAGCTAACGAGGACAACGACCTTTTGCAATTTTTCATCAATCGTGGCTGGCTTTTCCTACGGCTATACATGTTCGTGTTTGTCTTCAGCGAAAGTGGCACGTGGCGCCGAATCATTATGTTAGGCTCAGCCATCATATTCTGCTTGCTACCACGGCAGAATCCATTGACCGATATGTTCAATGTGATGCGACGACATTTCGACAATCTAATCGGACCGCCACAGATTCCGCAACGGCAGGCGCAGCCTCAAGGACAAGCTGAGCAGCAACAGGTGCAAGGTCAGCAAAACAACACACAACCAGGAAATACAGCAAATGCAACAGGCACAACACAAGGTCAAGGTCAAGGCCAAGCCAGTACCTCAACAACACCGACACCAACAAGGACAATGCCCACCCCAGAAGAAACAGCCCGCCGTCTCCTAGCACAGCATCAAGATCGCCGCAACGCAAACCCAGTATTCGACGTCCTTTACCGCATCGAACAAGGCATCGCATTATTTCTAGCCAGTCTAATTCCAGGTGTCGGAGAACGCCACGTTCGCGCTCACGAAGAGGCAAGACGAATAGTCGAGGAGGACGACCGAAGACGCAGAGAGGAAACGGAGCAGCAACAACAACAACAAGGACAGATTCAGAACGGTAGCGCGGATAATAAATCTCCTGATGCTGTGGCGGTTGGGACAAGTCCTGCTGCTGCAGCTGCAACAGCTACTACATCAACGTCTGGTCCTGCGTCGGGTGATGCGAGTTCGAGCGGGGTGGACAGGACGGGAAATGCTGATGGACGGCAAAATGTACGATCAAGGGCTGAGGGGGGTGGCAGCAGTTCCTGAGCAGAAGAGAATTTGCTTCAATTTTCGAGCTTGTATAAATACGAGTCTCGTTCCGGGGTCTTCGAAATCAGATGAGCGATGGGCATAAATGAAGTGAGGATTCTAGTTTTCATTTGACTGGAGCACCTAGTTACCTGGTCTATAATTCCCAGGCACGCAGAAATCGCGTGACATACAAAATCCATAATGCAGGTCTAAGCATACTTCTTGCATCCAGCCTTGATCTTGGACCCCATTTCCTCGCCTTCATCTATCTATCTATTCATACTTCATTTCTTCGTAACTTCTACAGCATACCCTCAACTCAGCACAAAGTCACTGATAATGCTCATGCTCAATTCCCATACAATTAATAGCACCCAGGGCGTAAAGCCACCAGTGTCCTCATCCGCCCATGGAAGACAAGACAAAATGCTACGAGCACCCGTCTTAGACTTCATTGCCGGTATTGCCGCTGTAGATGCTATATTCCAATGCAGAATTCCATGGTTTTGAGAGAGTGGTCGCTTCAGTCACGGGACATCACATAGCCTTTCCCGATCACGGATACAGGTTTTGTTCGTCCAGGTGCTTGGGGGTTTGATTACCAATTATCTCTATCTCATGAATGCGTTCTGTTCTTTGACGGTATGTGTTTCCGCTGACGTTATTGGGGAGAGTCATGTTGAAGGTTGCCCTATCTGGATCGTTCGATCGATCGATCGATCACTCATTCATTCGTTCGTTCATTTCGCGCCCAAACCACCACTGGCAGTATTATCCTTCAAAGAAAAGGCACCCTCCGCATCCCTAGCCCACTCCTCCGTCCCCTTCGCTAACCCCGCAATCGGACCATCAAGGTTCATCCCACTCTCGACCTTCCAATTCTTAGGCGTAAAACTGTCAACCACACTCTTGAAAGCACGAAGCGTGCAGAACGAGTCATCACCTTCTAAGTGGCGGCCTGGCGCGGCGCATGCGGGGATTGTCATTGGTTTGTCGTTGTAGCGGAGGCGGACGTAGTAGCCTTCTAGGCGGTTTTGCTCTTCGGAGGTTAGGTCTGATACAGGGCGGCGGGAGATGGATGTTGGTTTGTTGGGTTTTATGGCTGAGTCTGCTACTTGTGAGGTTGGTGGGGGTGGGGATATGGGAGGGGAGGAGAGGCCGAGCATGCTTGCTAGCCAGCCTGGTTGGGAGGTGATGGTAGTGTTCTTGTTTTGTGGTTTTGGTGGTGTTTGTGCTTGTGCTTGTGATTTAGGTGAGATGGAAGCGGGAGATCGTGGGTCAGGATAGGGTCGGCCTTTCTCTCGGAATAGTTCAAAGGATATATGGGAGGTGTATGGTGGCCAAGCCTCATTGTCAAATGCACCGAGTGACGACAGGACGCCTCCTAGAGTGGTGTCATGACAGCCAGACATGGCGAACATGATACCCGTTTCCCCTCCTCTTCCTCGACCAAGCTGGCCATTCTCTCCGCCTATCTCGTTGATGGATAGTCCGACGCCTTCCACTTTTGAAACCATACGCTCGACAATATCGCCAACTTGGGCCCCTATCCCTAGCTTACGATATTCTTTGTTCTCATTGTAGCCGTGAAACCATTCCTCCACACCAATTTTCTCAACAATTGATCGTAGCTTTGGATCGTAAAATTCGGAGGGCAATCGTGTCTCGGGACCATGTGCTATGGTTGAGTTGATCGTGTCCATGATACCTGACAATCGCGGATGACTGTCGACTGCCACGGTCTTCGAGGCTTGTGGCATCCATTTTGTGATCTTGCTGTTCACATACTGCATGTCATCTGAGGTATTCCATCGATCTGCCGCTCTTTGTGCAAACGCTCTTGACAGTTGAGCAAACCTTCTACAGTTGCCATCGTTCGGGAACAGTGTCTCGTCGGCGGGTGTGCGTGTAACGATAGTGGGAGGTGGAAAGGACAACGTTCGAGCAGTTGAGGGATACATGCCCCAAAATGTCTGTTGGACACTTTCTAGTGCTCGAGGTAGTGGTGTAGCTCTGAGATAGATCATATCGGCATCTGATATGAGCTTAGGCATAAACTGTAGCTGGTCAATGTAGAGATGCCTCAGCCGCTTTCCTAGTTCGTATGTGGTCTCTCTTCCCTTGTCTGTGAGCTCTCCGAACTGACATATACCATCGACCTCACCATCAGGACCGGCTGCAATTATGGGACCATCGTCTTCACCAAATCGTTCAAGTCTTCTCCTCCATTGCAACGAATCCCAAGCAGTCATATCCTGCGGAGTGTATGCCACCGAACGCAGCCGCTGAGCAGCGTTACAGTAGGGCCAGTATGGAGCGAGACCAGCATTTTGAAATCGAGCAGAAACAGGCGCACGTTCACCATGTCTGAGAAGTACTTGAACAAGTCTTAGCTCGAGTTGCTCTGGATAGAGCTTCGCGAGCTCCTCCTGCGAATATGGCGATCTTGTTTGTAGAGTAGTCATTATGACAGGAATTTAGAGATTAGCTATTCTTGGGACCGAATCGTTTTGCAGAACTTGAAGGAAGCAGTTGACTAGTTATTGAGCATCATATCAGTTCTCACACGCGTTCTCACATACGGTATGTATTGAGCTTCAAGATTGCATCAAACGATTTTCGTAACCTCATCGAGTGAGGACCATCCGCATCGCAACGTGCAGCAACTCAGCCAACATGTTCGATCTCGGAGTTACTCTAGAAAGCTTATGCTGATTCGGTGAGCCGGGCCGAAGCTCAGCTATGAATCCCGATTCAAGAAATTGCAGCCTTGTCCAGGCGTCAATATCATACTTCTGAGTGCTGACGACCAGTCTTGAGTAGTAGGAGCATTCGGTCTATGTCTGCTTTCCTAACCTCGAATTCTATGTCTTTGATACTCTGTATTGAAATATCGTGGCTGCCGTGCTAATCCCAGGTGAATCCAGAACGTGCGTCAACTTGAACCATAGTGATCTTACCAATGTTTTACTGCTAACCCAGACCAATACCTAAGAGATTAGGTACTGTCGCAAATCGAGATCTTACATGCACGGTGGTTGGTCATACCTTCCGTCTTCACAAAATATTCCTTGGCCCCGATCAAGTGTTTAGTAGGTAGATAGTAAGGAACATGATAATATGGCCGAAAATTGAAGACCTACTGTAGTGAGACACCGGATCACCCTTCATTCTCTCATCTCAATGGATAGCAACAACAAGAGTGATCAGAATCAAGAACTGCAAAGCATGAACTTTCTCTAAAGCAGTGAAAATCACAATATCGCTCGGAAAATAACAGGAAATATTTCAGAGTAACACAGTCATAGTATTACTATATATTATGTTGACTAGGCTGCTAGCTCAACTGTTTCCATATTCATTTGGTCCAGCTGTAAGGTCTGATGTTGGACCATTCAATAGCGAGATACCTGGTTTGACGCTCTATGAGCTCTGACCACCCTTTCGGCCAGCCTCAGAGGGGTCAACTAGACGGTTATTAGAAGGTGTAGCGTGTTGATAGTGTTCTGGTCACATACCTTTGCCGTGAGCAAACTCGCCCTTTGAGCTGCCACCGGTGTTTCCGCTGCTTCCACTGCTTCCGCTGTCGTCGCTGCTGCCTGTACCAGTGGTTGAGCCACCTTGCTTTCCTGCCTCCTGTAAACGGTGAGTATGTGATAATTCGATGAAGTGTACTTGGGAGACGAACAACTGGGTCGACCTTGCCGTGGGCAAACTCGCCGGTGCCGACACGACCGTCTGGCTGACCGTCCTTTCGGAGGCCGTCGTGCTCAGTGGGCTTGTAGTCAGACATGTTTGTGGTTTTGTGTGTTTGATGGATTGATTTGTTTGAGTGGTATTGGTGTGTAGTTTGTGGATGAGAAGAAGTTGTGTTTACCTGGAGCAACAAGCAGACTTATATACATGCTTCCAAGCTCAAGATGCCATCACAAACAAAGTTGACGTGCTTGTGAGGATGACGTGTGAGAATCCTTTGAGACTCCAAGCACGGTCCAGCACTTACCTCACTTCACACTGAAGCAAACCGCATATCATTTACCAAGCACAAATCGTTGCATCATGATGATATGCTTTGGGCCATAGCAAGGCTTTGGTGCCTGCATCCATGCGTCAGGCACACCACGTGAAGGCATTGTTTGAGTTAGTGTCAGGATCGATCGTTGGTGGAGAACACAAAGCCCTGCACACCACCGAGATCGATTTGACTCCATCCCCTGGTAGCAAGATGGCTGGAGGGCTATTCAGCAGCACCTGTGCTTGAGATCATGGTTCATTGGATCGGCGGAGCATTAGCAAGTTCTTTGGACGTCATGACTACGATCTGGTCAAGGACGGAACAGGAATGGTTCAGGGTCGTTTGGTCAACGATGAAGCTGGTAATGGAGTCAATGGGAAGCAGCATGCATCATCAGAGTGTTCCATGTTTCCCAGCCAACGGTGGCAAAAATCGATGTTCTTGTGTACCTGGGTAGGAGCTCACTTCGACTGAATTGCATGTGTTTCTTCTCTCACCTTCACCTGAGTCACTACAATGCAGCTCAAATCTCCCTTTGCTGAAAAGGGCTGTTACGCTGCTCAGTAACTAATAGTGCTCATTGATGTGCTCAAGCAAGGAGAACTCTGTGAAATCACAACAATTCCATATGTAGCCAAACATGAGGTCACAAACCCCACATATGATACATCGAGGTGGGGGAAATTTGTCCCTGGCTAATGCAAGCTCTTCCGCTTGGTCGCGTCACATCCGATCTGATGAATGACGGTATGTATGTAACGCGTAGGTGTGGATACAGTACTTCGACATCCCAGATGTTCGCGTTCACGAACAGAACGTCAGTACATTCAGTAGTCTAATCCTTCGAAGTCTTTGACGGCCATTTCTTGAGTACCTCAAGTGTAAACGTAAAGATAATATCGTCACCATTTGAGCCATTCACCAGTCTGCGCCACTACCCTTCAAATCGCAGCTTATGACTACTGGTTCGTCTTGAATGATCGAACGTCTTATTCTCTCTTGCTTCTGTAGGCATACAAGATACTGTAGAAACATCCGCTTTCGCGCTAACCGGTGATCGGACATTATGTAATCTCTAAGGCCTTCCCTCACGGCCTGGAAGAAATGTGCCCAGTAGACGAAGATCTATGCGGTACGTAAAGCCGCGTGCTTGCCCTGCTCCGTTCTCCAGGACATAGCGTGCCAGCGTCGACGGGACGAGCGTGTTTGTGGTATTGACCATGATCCTACAGTCCTGTACGGAGTAGGTTTTTGCGTACTGTCAAGCTCATTGCGTGAGTGCCTTAGGCACGTATCAATATTTATGTATTATTCGTGCAGGGTCGTATCTACTGGAACGTCAAAACGCCCATCACCAGCTATGTCGAGGGATTAAGTTCTCAACATAGATGGCGATCTTTCCCTCATATCTTAACCCAGTATCCGTACAGGTCTGTGACCTGACATTGTCGTTGATTCCTGCCAGCCTATATGCGGACATGAATTTATTGCTACAAACGAACGATGCAACCCCCGCAATCAAAAACTCCTTCGTGCCGTATACACGGTATGGATATTTTGTCCGTTGTCCTGATAAAACATAGAAATGGTAAGTGTTTTTACATGCTGCACGAAACAACGACTTTGGTTCGTTGAATGAGCGTTTCATTGAGTTGAGTTCTTCTCTCGGAAGCTGTGAAGGTTTGAATTGTCGAAGGTGTACTCTTTCGGTCTCCGGCTGCCAGTGTGCTGAGCAATCTGTGCATACACAGTTTCTTGACCCTCGAATGTGTGGTTGAACCATTCGGCTTGCTTCTTATCAGGCGACGAACCCACAACTACCTCCTGATTCTGGTCGGACGCATAAACGTGCGGCAGCATGGGTTGTTCATCGATGTTGATATATGGATAAGAAGGCAGACAATAGACTGGAGCGAAATGTTGCATATCAGGCGATGTTAGCCCTGCGTCAGACCAATGACAGCTGCTTGAGGTTGTTGGTCCTGCCGAATAGGGAGGTGTTTCGGAATAGCTGGCATACTGTGCGTGTGCAGAAGACGGTATCATCGAGGCTGTGCGTGAATCAAAACCAGTCTGAAACGGCGTGATTGGAGGTGAGTGTTTAGGGTATTGATGCAACATTTCTTTCATCGGTAAATTGCCCTGTGCCATTGCCTGGAATGAACTCGCTAGCTGCTCCTGTGTGTGGCGTGAGGTCAGTGGGCTCGCACTAACAGGCATAAGCGGCTGCCTTATGGCACACTCTCCGTTACTGCCCTGTGTCATTAATCTGTTCAGAGTGTTGCCCTCAAAATTAAGACTGAGTGGCGATCGTTGAGGAAGGCTAGATTTTCGTACGCCAGCATATGAACTCCTCAGTCCGTGGCCTGCAGACTTTGAATGCCGAATTGTACGTACTGAAGATGGAGTCGTGCCAGGCCGAAGAGTAGGCGATTTCGTGGATGGTGTTCCATAAGAGTGGCTACGCAACGCTAATGCTGGAACTGATCGCTTCCGACGAGCTGCTAAGTCAGTGCGTCCAACGACATACTCGTTGCTGGGTGGTAGTGGGAACGAAGACGTTATGTTCAGAGGAGATGATTCGCAAGCCATGCCAAAATCTTCGAAATTGGCAGTCAGCCCATCAGCAAGAGAGCCTCTGCGAGATCCGGGATACATCGGCGCAACCAAACTTGGAGAATGCAAAGACTGGCTGAACGCATGTTGCATTTTTGCAGGCATTGTAGGAGTAGCGAGCGGATTCTCCCAATCCTCACTCGATAACATTTCCTCCTGTTGACTAATGTCAACTGGTGACACAGGACCTGTGCTCTTTTCAAGGGTATAGGGCTCAACTTCATCGAAACCAAAGTCGAAGTGCATATCGCTGGCATTGATCGTTGTAGAAGGCCAAGTTGTCGTTACTACCGGTTGATCCTGCCAATGGTGTTTTTGTAATTGTTGTTCTGACATCGGCGTAGTCTCAACTTGAGGTTCGACCACTCCAGCTTTGGCCGGAGACCGACTTCGGCCGCGGTTCATACTCGTCGGGCCTACAAGAGGAGCTGGAGCAGATAGTCCAGAAGGCGGCACGTTTTGCAATGATGCTGGATTGAAGCATGCCTGCTGCTGTTGAGATATCTGAGACTGCGAAGAACTTGCAGCCCGGGCACATGCAAGAGCTCGCTGCAGGGAAGCCCAGCCCTTGTCCTTGATGGATTCCGCTCTTCTCGTGGGACTGGATGCTGAAGAAGACAGTGCATTAGGTCGGGAGGGAAGTTCCTTTGTACCAAAAGTTGGGACTATACTGTCCCTACTATAGCTCTCTTGAGTGACTTCTGAAGCATTTCCCTCCGTCTCTGTACCTTGACTTTCTTCCCTAGCCTCCTCTTCGTCTTCCTCGTCGTCGTCCTCATGAACTGTGGCTTGAGCTTTTCCTTGGTTAGATCTCGTTCCTCGCCGGTGTTGAGTTCGTTCAAACTCTTCTTGTTTCCTCTGTTGTTTAGCTTTAGCGCGACGATTTTGAAACCAATTCTGCCTGTGGTTAGCCTCAAGTCCTAGCACATAGCAAAGAGAATACTCACTGAAATCCTGTTGTAATCTATGCTTGTCTGCAAAGCCAGAGCCCGCTTATATGTACTTGGTGGCTTACTGTTCTCTGCAAATTCTCTTTCAAAGAAGTCAACTTGTTCCTTCGTCAAACGCGGTCTTGTGGTTGGTTCGCTAGATTCCTCGAGATCGTACGAGCGGTGCGGAATCTGGTCGATATAGGGATTCCCATAATGTAGTTCCTGCGGTAAGTGCTCGGGGACCATTGGCGAGATATGCTGCTGTATATGCTGGTGAGCAAACGGGTTCTGGAAACCAAAATTTGTCTGAAGCATGTAGGGATGCTGATTGGGTTCCGAGAGCATCTGAAACTGTTGCCGTTGTTGTTCCATCTCTCTAGAATTCAGCATATCGACCGGGGCGACCGGGTATGACATTTGATGCTGCACACGGTGCATGGTGTCAGGTCCTATTGTATTCTCTTGTGCCTTGCTCTTTCTGTGAGTGTCCGCAAAAACGGATCGTATGATCCGTATATGCGGTCGTACAGCTGGCGTTCACAACAGAACATAAGTCTCTCGTCCAGCGGGTTCCGAAACTGATGTGGAATATAGAACGGAAGGAGGGACCAGAATAAATTATGAGAAAGGTGCGGCCCGAGTTTCAGGCCGACGCAACTAAGATACTATGAGGCTCATACTGTGCGCTCTGTGCGTTGAGTGTTTTTGCTGGTTGTGGTTGGCGTTCCAGCTTAATCCTGCTCACTCGTAGCGCAAAACCTTGATCAGAAAGACCTGTAGTACCAAAAGGATAGGTTCCCAAAGGTCTGGATATGGTCACCTAGCTCAGGGTTCAAGGGTCGATATTGTGCGAAGTGAAGGACGGTTGCTGGTAGAGTTGCTATGTGGGCAAGGTGGAGGCACAAATACAGACGGGATCTGAGGTAAGTAATGAACAGCACGGCCAAGTCGTCGGAGCGTTTGCATCGAGCGAGACATACAGCAGCAGGGGTGTGTCGGAAGCAGTCAGCGAATGGGCAGGATAACCCTTGTTATGCGCGGCTGTCTTTCGTGCTGAATGAGGTGAGGTGGTGGAAGACGAAGAGTGTTTTAGGTGCAGATGCAAGAGAGGAGCCCGGACAGGGGACCAGTCGGGAAACAGAAAGCAGGCATTATCAGTCACATTTCGACGAGCTGTGTCCAGTTTTCCTGTCGGTTCTCTCATGCTACTCACATCGCTTTGACTTGTCCTGTGGATGGCCTACAATCAAGGCGGGCAGTTGATCCCCCTCCTAGCTGGGTTTTCACATGGCGCAAGCGACGTTCGTTCGCGCTCGCACAGAGGCAGATCCAGCGAGGATCTCTAAGACTGTCGAGGGCGGGTAAGTGGGCTGCGAAGTGGACATGAAGTGGAGAGCTTCAGGCTTAAAAGAGACGCCTCCAAGATCCGCTACGCTCAAAGCATCAAGTCCTTCACACGGCTCCTCCGGAAGTGGTAGCACGCCCATGACAGATCTGCCAATGACATGTTGTTGGCGAAATGAGGTGGGGCCCTATCTGCAGGATCAAGATTTGGGATGTGGCTAGGGCTGGCGTAACCGTTCCAGACTGGACACATTCTGATCTTCCATGCTGCAACTCGTTTACCCTGTTCGACTGGGACATTTCGCGCGTCAAGCATGTCTCTCCAGGCACAATCTCACAAACCCACACACGACTCCATGAATCTGGTACAGCTTCGATGTTGGTAGTACAGCAACCGGTAGGACTGGCACACGTCAATAAGAGACAGGCCTCGCACCGCTCACAGTCCTTGTCTGAATAACGTTGAGTCACGATCGGAAGTGTACCTTCAGTAGACATCGTCGAGTTTGAGACAACCTGATACCGATCTGTTGTTGGGCAAATTGTGGCCTATAGTAGAGGTACTTAGAGGTCGCATGATGCAGGTACCGTATCAAGCATTACCGGTGGCGGTTCAAGCTCCAGCTGATTACCTCCATTCACAACACCTCTCTACACGCCGGACTATGCGAGGATTTGCCGTGGTTTCTCACGTCCAGCGTTAACGTTCTCAGCCACTGGCCTTTGCATGCTAACCAGTACATAATGTGTTTCAGCTTCGGACACTACAAGGGCCATACAGAGATGGTAGATTCTGTAACACATACGGAGTACTACTGTTGTTGTTGGTGATCATTGCCATCGAGGTCTACGTATCCAACGGAGCTCTGAGCAACCATTGCTGTTTGTGCAGAGATTAAGTCTCGGCTTACCTTTCATGTCCATTCTCCTCTGTGACCCGTGGCGATTCAAGCCGTATGATTGACTGCGCAAGGATTTACGTCAACACGTACTCTGGTCATTTATCCGGTTGATCTTTCACGCGTCAATCTAATTTCCTGATACTCCAAGAAGTTGGACTCGCCTACTCGACATCATTTCCCTACCTGGGCGGTCGCATCAGGTGTACGAATCTCGTGATGCAAGTCGAACATTACCTGGTCCTTAGCCACTGCGCCTCTTCAGCCACTGTTGTGCTGACTTTTAATTGCTTGTATAACCACTGAACCAATCACCTGTGGTAGATGCACCACTGCTAAGAAATACAACACTGTAGATCTTGAGTGTTGTCTCCGCCCATGTCATCATTCTGAAGCCTGCGAGCCATGGACTCATAACAACAACTTGCCTTGGCATCATGATCGTACCTGAATCTGGCAGTGCATCGGCCGTTCACGAAAGACGCTAGCCAGGATGTATCACAAATACATCGCATGCCTGATCTACCGCAAGCACGGTCCGTCGAATCTCTAATTTCGAACATTTGTGCAACACGACAAGCCAGGCGGGACTTGTAAGCACCCTCCATTGTGGCTTCAGCGTGCACCCTGTCGGGACCAGAAGCAAATCCACAGCAGCGCATTGGTTACGGATGCCCGCAGCTGTCACGTCAATCTCAGACCTGACAGGTAGCTGCAAAGTATAGATCGCTGTTGTTGTGGTTGCTTGGGTCTAACTCGTCCACTAGAGAGCTCGCAACGATTACGACACCTAGTAAGCACGTGTTGATCACCCAATGACGCCGGTCCCTCTTTAAAGGTCTGCTATACTTTCGTAAGCATTACTAAGTCGTGGAATAGACCTGCTTGAATCGTCAAGCGAGTGAACGAACCAGTCACACAATGCAAAAAGCACGAGGCTCGTTAGAGGATGAAATCTTCCTCATCTTTTCTCGTCTCCAGACTGCAAAGGTTGACATTTGGAGCTGGTTCGATGATTCTCTTATCCAGCCAGCGGTTTTCAGTTCCACCCTTCCATAGTCCGGATGCTTGTGTCTACATCTCTGTCCACGTTTGCATACAACCCCTAATTCGCTCCCAGAGATCGTGCACCGGAACACCGTTCCCGAACTCATTTCGCTGAGACGTGACAAAGGCGTATAGCTAACAACTGTGCTGTCAACAATACCAACATCACATAACTAAAGAATTTCTGATCTGAACGTCGGCTATATCTTTCTGGTAAGTTGTGATGGACACATCCCGCAAGTCTTGCACAATCCAATCAGCACCAGCTTCTTTGATCTGTTCGATAGTATGCGTTGTTATTAGTCCAACGACCCTGAAACCAGCCGCTTTCCCAGCTCGAATGCCGGACGGAGCATCTTCAATTACGATGATATCTGTTCGGTTTCTCATACCAAGCTTCTCGCGACCCAGAAGGTAACAGGCAGGATCAGGCTTACCATGTTCGACGTCCTCGGCAACGACCAAGGTTTTGGGGTGGGTAAGCTTAAGTACATCAAGCCAACCCGTGAGAAGAGGTCTAGTCCCACTAGTGACAACAGCCCAGGGCACCTCAAGCTCATCGAGCTTCCGAAGAAGCGTGCGGGCACCAGGAATCTCGACGGCATCACCTCCGAACCCCTTGGGAATCCGACCTTCTAGTTCACAAATATCTGGCGGGTATCAGCTCGGAGCGTCAAAGAATATCATTACGCTGCCTACTCACATTCCCAATTGGCTCGTGTGGGATCGTACAACTTGAGCACATCGATGCTTCGTCGACCATGTGAAGTAGCAAGAATTAGGTTTGGATCGACTCCCATCTCATTGCCAAGCCTGCAGAAACAGTCGGGTCAGCTGTGTCTTGTTCTCCATTGCGGAATGAACTGGAATGAGACCCCACGATGGACGAAAAGTGAAGTTTCCTCGAGAGCAGGAATCCGTAAAGGACGGGCCCATTGATTAGCGGTAGAAGGTCACAACTTGTAGCAGCTGTAGTTTTCCAGCAGTAGAACAGTGTGTATTAACTCATACTACCTACTCGGCCCTCCTTAGGGTTCATCACATGGTCATGAAACACGGTACACCGCTGGCAGGGCCATAATTCGTACTATGTGGTAAACAACTTACTTTTGCCAGTTCTTGACAATGGCAGCAGTGCTGTCTATTATGGTACCTTAGGTAAGGAATCAGCACAGTCACTGTAGCGCGCACATCTCGAAGTGCATACCATCAAAGTCAAGCAGGAGAGCGTGAACAGGAATGGATTCTACAGTGGCCGAGAAGGAGTGTTCTTCCATGGATCCCATGCTGGCTCTGCTGTGGAAAGGTATCAGAGCCGGATAGATACACAGTGGATTGAACGTAGTGAAAGTGGCTAAATTGTCGATACAGTCCACATCGTGTAGCATGGACTATCTGCTCTTTAATATAATCACAAAAGTTTTGAAGTCATGCTGGATTCGGAAATATATCCGGTATGCATCTATAATCCATGAAGAGTTCCGGGAAGCCCGCCCGATCTAAACTCTAAATTCCTGCAAGGTACTACCGGCAGAGCCTCGGGACCACAAATCGCCCCACCAAAATTTTTGATCACTTTTGGACACTGGCGAAGACGACCGAGAGTGTTGGACCTTACACATATACGTAACCAAGATGGTGAAGCCTTGTAAGTTTATTGACTCAAACTATGCCCTTCTGCTAATTTATATACAGTCTCGAAGTCTAAACGCACGCCCGTGCGACTACGACACAAAATTGAAAAAGCTAGTGCTGCAAAGAAGAGGAAAGGCCGTAAAGAGGCAAAGAACAACCCGCAATGGCGCTCGAGATTGAAGAAGGACCCTGGCATTCCGAATCTATTTCCGTTCAAAGACAAGATACTGGAGGAGATAGAAGAGAAGAAGCGAAAGAAAGCTGAGGATGCTCAGCGACTACGAGATGCAGCAAAGTTGCAAAAGGGTAAATCAAATGTCGACAAGCCTGAAGATGACGAGGACGAAGACGATGACATGGAAGACGATGAGATGCTAGACGAAGAAATGGACGATAACGACCCAGACGATACCGTAAATCCGATGGCGGCATTATTGGCCTCAGCCCAGGCACGAGCGGTTGAATATGGCAGGGATGATACCAGAGGAGATATGGCCGAAGACGATGACAAAGATTCCGAAACTGGCGGCGTTCAGGTTTTCTCGACGTTTGCCGGAGATAACAGAAACCCTGACTCGTCGCGCAAAGCCTTCGACAAGATCTTCAAGCAAGTCCTGGAAGCGGCTGATGTGATCCTATACGTGCTGGATGCAAGAGATCCTGAAGGGACGAGGTCGAGAGAAGTGGAGCGGCAGGTCATGGCGGCTGATGCCGGTTCCAAACGGCTGATACTTGTGCTTAACAAGATCGATTTGGTGCCAGCAGATGTACTAGCTGGCTGGATCAAGCATCTGCGACGGTACTTCCCGACAGTGCCATTGCGAGCATCAACCCCGGCTTCCAACGCGCAGACATTCGACCATAAGCAATACACAATCAAGAATACATCAGAGACTCTACTACGATCACTAAAATCCTATGCAGCAACGAAACAATTGAAGAGATCGATAGCTGTTGGTGTGATAGGCTATCCAAATGTCGGAAAGTCCTCCGTTATCAATGCCCTGACATCTCGACTGAATAAAGGAAACCAGAGTTTTGCGTGCCCTGTGGGTTCGGAGGCTGGTGTCACTACAGCTCTCCGAGAAGTCAAAGTGGATAGCAAACTCAAAATCCTTGATTCGCCTGGTATTGTCTTTCCTGCGGCAGTAAATGAAGAAAGCAGGGACAACAAACAGAAGAAGAAGGCGGAACACGAAGCACGACTAATCCTCCTGAACGCGCTACCACCGGCACAAATATCGGATCCACAACCAGCAGTTACAATGCTACTCGAACGAATGTCACAATCACAAGCACTATACGAGAAATTGTTACAAAATTACGGTGTAGTAGCACTCGGTCCGTTCAACCAAGGGGATATTACCACAGATTTTTTGGTTCAGGTGGCCAGGAAACGAGGCAGACTTGGAAAAGGAGGAGTTCCCAACTTAAATGCTGCTGCAATGACAGTTATTACGGACTGGCGAGATGGTAGAATACAAGGCTGGGTTGAACCACCCACACTGAAGGTAGCGAACGACACAGAGATGGGCGGTAGTGAAAACGTTGAAACTGGTCCAAGTGCTGACCAAAAGATCATTGTCAAAGAATGGGCAGAGGAGTTTAAGCTGGAAGGACTCTGGGACGGTGCCGCTGATAATCAGCAATAGGATTCGTGTAATTCATAGCGGGCGTTCAACAGGCGAGACATGTGGTGGCTGCTTGATATGATCAATGCTTTACGAACCACTAATGAACATTTTGCTAAATTTGTTCCTCCTCACAGTTTAATCGTGTACAACCACAACCACGTTTTCCACCTGCAATTAAGAAAGACGTCTGTTCCAGTCGAAGGGCTGCGCTATCGCCTAGAATGCTCACCTAGGATACTGGACACCTTACTACCCTAAAGCACTCCCAGTCATGTTCTTCGACTCTACTGTTGAGCATTTACAGCATGGTCGATGCACCAACGCTAGTGAGCGGCCGCCTTTGACGGAGTTAAGGAAAGACATCTACCCGACAACTTGCATCTATGAAGACGCGCCCCTAGTACAACCACCAATATCCTTGAAGTAGTGGAATACGTACCTGGGTAAACACAGGTCACACTCTCACCACCAGCCGGCAGTCGGATCCTTGTAAAGCAACAAAGCAACAACCATACCGGAAAGCATAGTCGTGCATGTAGCACATTCGGTCAACCACACAGTATTCACAACTCGATCCTCATCCCCAACATCACGACTGCGCAGTCCTACGATCTCAACCGCTACTTCACGCGTCTACCCATCACTCCGGACGTGTACACCTCAATTCTCCCTCCTCTGATATATATAACTACGCGTCCACGTCCAACCAAAGCATGCCTCGCAAAAGCACAACCTCAACCCCAACAGCGATAGCCGACACAAACAGCAACGACGTATCAATGCTCTCCACCACCCACCCCGAAGCACCACAACCCACAACATCATCCTCCCCCAAACAACCCCAACAACAACAAAAAGACCACCCACAACAAGACAAACAGCCCAAGAAAAAATCAGACACAGACGTGACAACAATAGACGACCTCCTCCTGCCCCGAACCCTCATAAACCGCATAGCGCGCGGAGTCCTCCCAGCCAACACCTCCATCCAAAAAGATGCCATCCTCGCGCTATCCAAATCCGCAACGGTGTTCATTTCTCATCTCGCCGCGGAAGCAAATGAGATGACGGAGCGGAAGACGATACAATCAGCGGATGTGATGAAAGCGCTTGGCGAGATTGAGATGGCGCAGGTGATGAACTTGGGCGTTATGGGGAAGGATGGGAAGAGGGGAGGGAGAGTGGAGAGGGAGGTCGAGGCTTGGGAGGGGAATGTTAGAGGGAAGAGGAGGGGATATAGAGATAAGGTTAAGGCAAGGGATAGTGTGGGTGGTGTTGACACGACGGTGGGGAGTGTGGATGTTGATGTTGACGGTGATGAGCATGCAGAGCGTGAAGACGGTGTGCATGAGAGCAAGAGGAGGAAGAGGGATAGTCAGGACGAACTACTGCAGGCAGAAGCGGACGGAGACGTCAGCATGGTCTCGGAGACTACAAGGGACAACAATAACACAAACGGCGCAAACCAAACGAAAGCTTCTCATAATAGAGCAAATGATGACGAAGAAGACGCGGAAGATATAGATGATTCTGCGGACGACAATGAAGACGAGCAGCAGGACGAGGAAGACGAAGAGAATCCGGAAGAGACGCAGGATGCTGAAGACCCGGCTGATGTGGAAGAGACTTCGAGACGGAAGAATGCTGGCACGTTAGCTCCTGATGGGCGAATTGAGGTTGCTGGTAGTGATGACGATGAGAGCGATTAGGAGGAGTGTTGACAAGATTGAGGACGATTTACGAGATATGATATGAATGCTTGCTTCCGAGGGACGTTGCAGCTTGGATGGACTTTGTCATGCCACCGTCCCTGCTTGGAAAAAAGCTTGTGGAGGGCTGTCATCGATAGGTTACATGGTATTGTGCTTGTGATGGATACCATGTTGCTACCACGAACTGATCTGCCAGATTGGATAGTTTGGTCCTAGCACTACACAAGAGAGAGATCAAAGAGAGTTGGCATACCACCTAGCTTGATATGCTAGCCATGCTCGTACATCTATGGCTCGTCTCAACCTTCGCTCGGCTCATTTGTAGCATTGCGACAGAACCCTAAAATCTTTTGTCACCTGAGCTCCTGCTCGCGCCGCGAAAACACATGCACCTGGTCCTTCCTCAAGAGTCACTTCGTTCCATCGTCATCGCTGTGCTATCATGGTCAAGTCACCAGCACCATAATCTTACCACTTACGTTGTTTTCCAGCAATGAAATGGTACGGCTTTTTATTGGGTGCTGTGCCTTTGTGCTCGCTCACCTTGCAGGATTTGTGTCTAGCCTGCTCTTTGTTTGCCCATATTGTCAGGTCACAGCACACGATCCCTGCTAAGAGCAGACGTTTCCGACGCTGAATGTGCTAAATGTGGTTGCGATCTCTCCGTATTTGTGGTCTGTTCTTGTTGAATTCTCGCCACGTAAATCCATGGGTGAAGACCAGGAAGTTGTTCGCTCACGAGCCTTATGTTTCCTTCACGTTGTCCTTTGATTTTTCCTTACTTGAGTCCTTCAGCCGCATCTCCTTCAACATATCATTAACGCCTTTTCTCGAACCTTCCTGCCCTCTCGTTCCCGTCGTCATCATACTCCTTTCTTTTACCGCGATTTTCGGTGCTGGTGATTGAGTATCAGCCTCATCATCCTTCTCGAACTTCAACACAGCCCATCGGTGATTAAGACTTTCCTGCCACTTCGTGGGATCGCGTTGCCTCTGTCTTGAGGATCCACGTGTGTTGGTAACAGCCCATTTCTGGTCAAGCATTCGGACAAGACCGGGTGAGTGTGGTTCGAGGATTTCGAGTTTAGTAAGGTGGTGATAGCCGATGAAGGTGAATCCTGAGTCGTGGGACCGGCCTTGCTGTTGTTCGAAGACCATGATAGGATCTGTTAGTGGTTGAGAGGACGTTTCTGAGTCGTCGGGTTGTGTTGTAGCTTCTTGGCTTTTGGTAGTGGGAGATGCTTGTGGTTGCGATGATGTCTTAGCTACGGACTGGTCTGTGGATGAATCGACTTGGTCTGCTGATTCTGCAGACGGCAGTGAGGCCTCGGGCTTAGGCAAAAGTTCTAGATGTGTTTTTGCAAAAACAATTTTGCCCGCCGTCCACTTCGGGTTCTATAACGATGTGAGTTATGGGGAAGTATCCCTAGGTATGTAGGTGTGATCACGATGTGCAAGGGCGATATCACGTCATTGAATCAGATCTAGTGTATTCTATACAGACTTACCGCGCCTTTGAACAGTAGAAGATATCTCAGTTTGTTCGGCTCCTTAGCTGTGCCGTTGAGAGTGCTGTGCTTGTGGGCTGAAACAATAGGTGTCTTGTTTTCCAATGTTTCTCCATCTTCTGGATTATCTGGACGGGAGGACAACAGACCATCATGATCGTTGTGATCTTCTTGAGGCCAGAAATGGTCTTGAATGTCATCAACAGTGGGCAAAGCCCCGTCTGAACTTTTGACATCGTGCAAAATTGGTGTACGCCCTTGGTAATCTGTTTTTGAACCATCACTTACTGCTTCCTGCTTCTTGCGCAGAGCAGGCGGAACGTAAGCCATGGCAAAGAAGAGTCAAACAACACTTGGTTTTCAGTGATGAAGGTGGGCTGTTCTCAAGAGGACGGTATTTTAAGTTAGCTCGAAACACGGTGCCAACAGCGGGACCACGTTGAACAGGTGGTTAAGGCTGGCGTTGGAGCCCCGCTTACACGAACCACAAAACGCGTGGGCCGAAACTCTGTACTGTAAGCAGCGGCTCCGTGGGCAGACTCCAAAGGCTTTGCTGAAAATGCTCGTATGCAACAAAGTCGTCACAAGTATCATGGAAGTGAACAAACAGCTCAGGGTCACGATTCAACTTGAGGACCAATGGCCCAGACTCTTGTCTGCCTCGGGCCCGGGGTCGAAGCATCTGAGTGTTACAAAGTCAGCACAGCCTCACGAGCTTCGCGTCTTCCACAGCCAAGCATTGATTAGCAGGACGTTTTCGTGTGCACTGCTACGAAACACATCATCATATTACGATGAGTGTCGCCTTCGCAGAGATATATATGATGGCAGAATGAGTCCTATCGAAAAGCTGTTGTAGTACTATATACGCGCTGCTATCTGTGTTGCTTCTTCAGGGACCAAACTGTCGACAACACCGGTTGTGCATAGGTAACTAAGGTTTCATAGTGGCACCTCTATAGCTGCACCTAATCTGCCACTAAGACCCTGGCCCGATCCAGCCCAATCGAGATATATAATCAACAAGTTGCCCGCAGCCTGCGAGACACCTTTTCAAATGACTGCAACAAGTATGAAGAAATTTATCGGCTCTATTAAGCGATCTGGCAAGTCGCAGTCGCGCGACAAAACTCCTAATGGTAGCTTCAGTCAACAAGCTATACCAGAGGGTGACTCTCTCGAGGCAGTTGCAGTTCGCGAAGTGATCGCTTTCTGTGAAGCTGGGGCACCCGGCGCAGCCGACGCTGGTGAGGAATACCTGCATCTACCAGCAATCGTTGATGCTGCCGAGTCAAGCCCTTCGGCTGCTCGAGAGATTGCAGCATGCCTTCAGCGATACCTTTCCAGGCAGAACTATGATCGCGGATTCGCTCAATACAACGCTCTTATGCTCACAAGGATTCTTACCGACAATCCTGGTCGTGTCTTTACTCAGAACTTCGACAAGAGCTTTGTGTCAACGATCAAGTCATTGCTGCGAGATACTCGCGACGCGAGCGTTCAGCAGATTCTGCGTGAGACGCTGGACTACTTTGAGGTGGAGAAACTGAATGGCAACGATACACTTATGCCGCTGATTGAGATGTGGCGCAAAGAGAAAGGTGGCTCTGCTAGATTATACAACAATCCCAACGTGAGTGTCGACTCAAACTCTCTTCCTTTGTCCGTATACTCATTGAACTACAGCTGCGGTCGACCCCGAGGTATGGACCCCACCCCCCATTGCACTCACGACCACCGAACCGAGAGCGAGGTCTGCCACCTGCAGACGAGCTTGCTGCACGGATAGAAGAGTCCAGGACAAGTGCGAGGCTGCTAGTACAGATGGTGCAATCCACACCATCTAACGAACTTTTGGGCAACGAACTGATCAAAGAATTTGTTGAAAGAGCACAACAAGCTCACAAGAGTGTACAGACCTATATGGGCTGTGAAAATCCAGCTCCAGATGAGAACACAATGTTGACTTTGATCGAGACCAGCGAACAATTAAACATCGCAATGAGTAAACATCAACGAGCTGTTCTTGCCGCTCGCAGGGCAAATGGTTCAGCTCAAGGCTCTCCGCAACCTCAATCGAGTTCCCAAGACCCTTTCGCAACGACCCAATTGCAGAATGCACTTCCTTCACAACCTTATCTGCGACCACCACCACAGCAGTACAACCAGCAGCCGCAGCAACAGCAACAGCAACAGCAACACGACTACAGCAACCAGCATAACAACTATGAGCAAATCCCACATGACAGAGAATCATCCGCAACCGTAAGCCCAATTGTGCACGATGAGCACTCCTTCATGCCTCCACCTGGCCCTCCACCCAGAAAGGCCGAGGTTCAAGCTCCTGCTACAGCTACAGCTACAGCTACAGTACCTGAGCCATATCACGACTACGAACCAGTCCCACCACCCCAAAGCAACAAACACTCCTCCTACCCGATCGCAGCTCCTCTCTCCCCAACAGCGACACGCGACTACGAAGTATCAGATAATCCATTCTCAGATGACGCCTACTCCGCCGACCCAGCACCATACCACCCGTCACACGAAGAACCCACACACCAAACCCACAGAGCCTACCAAAACCCACCCGGCCCAGCCCCACAGCAACAACAGCAACAGTCTTCTCCACCCGGTCAAACCCACGCAGAGCTTCCAGCAAACGACTCCTACAGCCTCTTCAACCGCGCAGCAGGACAACTCCGCGGCCCAAACGCCCACCTTCAGGACTACGATATCCCTACACCAGGCACCGTCGAGCTCGACGCAAGCTACTTATCCTCCCCACCAATTCAATCACGCGCAAGCTACTTATCCTCGGCACCAATCCAATCACACGAAAACAACACCAACCGACCACCACGTGGCTATAAATCTGGCTGGCTGCCAACACCAAGCTACATCAACCGACAGGAGAGCTCAGAAGCCCATATAACCATGCATGGTGCTTCGCCGGATCCCCGGTAGACTAAGAACTACCTCTATTCAAAGTTTCTTGCACAGACGTGCTGCCATGGAAGCTCCGTCGTACTACTACTCCGAGGTTCAAGTTCGAGAACCGAGAGGAATCCACACTTTTTACAACCGAGCTTATGTGCATGATCCAGAGCATCGTTTGTATATAGACATGGTGATTGCTCAAGTCCATGATCGTTGTTCGCCATATCACAGACACCAACTTTCTCTTTTATCTTGAAAAGGTCCTTAACAATCTTCTTCTTAACCCCCGTTAACCACCAAATTGGCATCATGAATTCCCGAAGACACAGTGTAGTACAGGTTCAGAAGGAAGGCATAAGAGAGGCGGAAAATGTCCTTGTCCCTACACCATCTCATTTCGAGAAGCTATACCTGGCTCCTGAGCAAGCTGTAGCCGGTAAACTTCGACTCACCTTTGCCAATCCAGCTCCCATTGCTCTTGGAGGATTCCTTCTTGCCAGCTCCTCTTCAAGCGCCGCACTTATGGGATGGCATGGAGCTGGTGCTGGGACGGGTAATTCCGCTGCCTACACGTAAGTTTGCTACTCTTGGGCCCTAACCCTAAACCCGTAAAATCAAGCGACCGTTAACTTAAGTATCTAGTGGCGCATTCTACTTTTGCGGCTCCATCCTCCAATTCGCTGGTGGCATGGGCGAATGGCTTCTCGGCAACACCCTTCCCGCTACCATTTTCTTCACCTTTGGTGGATTTTGGGGAACCTTTGGAGCAGCAGGGACCCCCTTTTTCGCCGACGTCACACCCTACGACACAGCCGCCGGCTTTTACGACTCCTTCTCCTTTTTCTTCGTATTCATGGCCGTCCTCTGCTTTTTGTACGCGATCGCCGCAATTCGAACGAACGTCTGCTTTTTCACCATCCTGTGCTTGTTCACGGTCATTTTCTCGTTACTATCTGCCAGCTACTTTGCTGGTGCTAGCGGCCACGAGGCAGCCTCGAACACGTTACGAATCGCTGGAGGTTATGTTACATTTATCGCAAACATAGTTGGTTGGTACCTTTTCTTCTCCATGATCTTGGAGGCGGTCGACTTTCCCTTCGTCCTCCCCGTGGGCGATCTTTCTCACGTCATCAAGGGCAGATCGCAGAAAGAGAAGGAGGCTGCTGGCATCGTGTAAAGGAAGAACATGACACAATAGCGGTCGATGAACAAGAGAAATACACATCCTCATGGACCGTGTTCGAGCAGCAAGAATACATACCTTCCTTAGCCAGTCAGTACTGCAAGGCACTATATATAGAGTAGCAAGGCATTAGGAGGCAACAACTCAAGATTGGCAATATTCAACATCAATTGCTCTTCACTTCCTCGTCATCTAATCTTTATGAGACGGAACGTGACGTGAATCGAATCTCTGTTCCGGTTTTACTTGATTGACAATTTGACTTGAAGGATTTGCTAAAATTGCATCACACGCAATGGAATTTCTTATTATCATGAAGTGCATATGTCCTCTCACCGATCTTCAGCCTTCGTGTGTGCTTTCCAAAGGTCCATCAACAACGATGTCTCTCAGCGTTCCGTTTTCATTCTCGTAAATAGCACATGAATCTTTCATGGTTGCATAGCCGTGCTGGGCTGTGAGCTGAGGGGTAGAGGGACAGGACCGCGTCCTGTTTCACAAAGGAAATTCCTGGACTTCATGATCAGTGTAAACCTCGGAGGGTTTGAATCTCGGAACCACCCCACGTCCAGGAAGCGTGATACTGGGGACGATAGTGGATCACTCGACTTTGGCCCACAGGCTTCTTTCCGTCACAGACCTGTGATACAGTACCTGCCAGAGACACCTTCGAACCACATAGCATGAAGCTTGACTAGAAGGTTTATAGCTCAAAATGAAACAATATTTCTAGCACTTCACTTTGTCGAAATAGTCAATAGGTATCTCTACTACAACTATTCATTAGGTATACATCAATACGTCTCGTCTGTCTGGTCTCATTCCATCTCATTCTACGGTTCAATAACAACGCTGTTGCGCCCAAGTAAAGCAATCCTGTTCAAGAGACGAGGCTAGTTCTTAGTCTACCGGGGATCCGGCGAAGCACCATGCATGGTTATATGGGCTTCTGAGCTCTCCTGTCTGTCGCTGTTGCTGTTGCTGCGGCTGCTGGTTGTACTGCTGTGGTGGTGTTCGCAGATAAGGTTGTGAAGGAAGTGCATTCTGCAATTGGGTC
>Ga0068618_1000009_pt1 | contig 33187 bp, 42 predicted proteins | sample InSIn2SAF170_2_FD_77423 | JGI IMG/M metagenome (GOLD analysis project Ga0068618, IMG submission 77423) | Clean room microbial communities from NASA Spacecraft Assembly Facility at Jet Propulsion Laboratory, Pasadena, California, USA -... ...
CAAATGAAGACGTTTCGAAGACAGGAATAGAAGCGAAGAGGCCACCGGAACTGAGCGACGATCGATCAGTCGAGTATGATGAAAAGATCTCTAAGGAGGTATCGAACGGAGTCTCGGCCTTGCTGGAAGAGGCTTTCTCAGACGATGCTGAAGAGCTACCAAGAGCAAAAGTGGTAAAAGTTTCCACTGCACTGGACCAGAAAGTATAATTGCTCCTGGCAATATCTGATGGGATCGTTAAGAAAGACACCATCGGGCCGGCTGTTACGGTGATCGATGTGCTTTCGACCAGGCTAGTGGCCAAAGGAAAGGACAGCACAGGACTACTTGGTGCCTCGCGCGACGTCAACTGGGTCGAAAGGAGTTCCGAGATGGTAGGCCTGCTCGACGACATGATGGACGTCATGGACGAAGGCATTTGCAACGTCATTGAATCACTGTCGCTCGACACTGCCGAAGATGCGCTCGAGTCGAACAAAACGAATGATGACAATAGCAATGATGATATGCTATCAGACCATGACGAGACTGCTGTGGTGAAAGAAGATTCACTCGAAGGTTGATCGCTTCGTGGAATTGCCGTCGAGCTCGATGTATCCGTTGCGGTGCCAGGTAAGAATGCAGTCGCAATGGAACTAGAAGTATCCAGCACTGGAGAGAAGTTGGAAAGGCGGGGGAAGGTGCTCGAAGCCCGATCCATTGATGCAGAGCTGGATGTTTCTATCGCCACTTCATTTGATACTTCGCCATTTACTCCGCTTGATGTTTCGTTAGCGGCTCCGCTCGATGTAAGGCTAGGTCCTCCGCTCGGTGTTTCGCCGACCGATTCGCTTGACGTGGTTGAGAGGGAAGACGAAAGTTCGCCTTGGCTTGGAGGGGTTACTGAAGACAACGTATACGATAAAGCATTTGGGAGATCGCCAGAAACAACCGGCTCAGCCGGTGAGCTTCCCATGACACTCGATGGCTGAGATGGTGCGGCCAATTTGCTCGATAAGGACTGGCTCAACGAAGAGAGAGATTGGATTGAGGATTCGGTAGCTGCTGACGAGTCTGCAGAACTTGTAGCGCTGAAGCCATTTTCGATGGAGCTGATGGCAGAGGAAGAAGAGTTCGTGGATGGATCATCCGCAGATGGGCTGGCAAACGACTTGTAGAAAAATGCTCCGACATTACCAGTGACATTCGCTCGATTGTCCAGACTTGACTTGAGGAAGCATCCATCCTCCGGCCGCCATGAAAGTGCCTTACAGTCCGATCTGGCTGCGCAAGCGTCTATACAGCTCTCGGCGCTTGGACGGTCAAGATTGATTGGCATGTCTGGAAGATCGCTGCCTATTTGGGATTGATCGCACGTGATCTCATAAGCAGAATGGTGTGACCTATAGAACGTGCCATTTGACCTGGGACACACGACGAAATCGTTGATCTGCGCTCCTATAACTCCAATATCCTGCTGTGAGTTATCCTGATCCGATTTCAAAAAGCATGTACCATTTGGATAGTAGGCTATGGCCATGCAATCTAATCTGGCGGAACAAGCACCTATACAGCCTTCGACGTTTGTTGGAGTAGGACTCAGAGGCATGTTCGGGAGATTGCTACCTGCTTGGGCAACGTCGCAAGTGATATAGAACATATTATCTCCCGAGCTGTAGAGCTGGCTATCGGAATCGTAACAGGTGATAGGTGTCGCCGTTGATTCTCCTGCGCTACTCGCTGTTGACGTGTGATCCAAGGGCGCTGAGACTGCTGCAGAGGAGCTCGCGTCTGCAGAGCTTGGAGCTATGGAAACTTTCGGACCGATCCGACTCGAAGAGATAAAGCTTGATATGCTTGTTGTTCCAGTCAGAGACAAGCTTGGCTCAGATGTCCCACCAGAAGCTGATAAAATGAGGATAGAAGTTACCGCTGACGAAGTTGTTGATGATGCGGCCAACATTGGAGGACTGACAGTAGGCGAGAACGAGAAGAAGGAATCCGTGGTCGAAGACACGGAAGATTGAGTAATGGATGACGCGTCACTCGAGAGCTCCATACTTGACTGTGCACTGCTTGGCATCTCAGGAGTCACCGTAGATACGAAGCTTGCCGGAATAGCATAAGTCCTGCCGTTGAAAGTCGCACGAGCGACTGAGCTATCACTAAATTGCGTCAAGATCGACGCAGAAGCGGAGATGGAAAGCGACGAGGAGGTTGAAGATTGCGGACCAGTAACAGATCTGCCATCAAAACTAAAGACAGAACTCAATGTCGTTAAGCTGATGAAAACCGTGGTAGTAGATGACCATGTGGAGTATGTGGTTGAGCTCGGAAGAGCGCTCGACAACAATGACGGCGAACTAAGATCGACGCTGAAGCTGCTCGCTTGGACACTTGAGGTGCTGGTTGGCAGGCCAAGACTGGCTTCTTGGATACTGGAGCTGTTCGCCCGGACACTGGAACTGCTAACAAGATAAGACGAGGTTGTCTGGAAGCTAAACATACTCTGCAAGGAGGATGAAGTATCCGCCGGAGTGTTCGGAGTTATTATGGCTACGCTCGAGGAGCTCATGATCGCTAAAGATAAGCCCACTGTGCTCGAAACTCCAGTCGAGACCGAGTTGCTGACGACAATGGACCAGCTAGACGGAAAACTGGACAGGCCGTACACGGAGGAAGTTGCTCCTAGACTGCTCGTTGTAGCATCTAAAACAGTCGAGGAGCCTACGGTTGTGGAAGATAAGCCCAGCATGCTTGAAGGTCCAGTCGAGAGCACGCTGCCGACGAATAAGGACGAGCTCACTGGAAGAGAGAATGGGCCACTTGGCGAGCCGCTGGAGCTAAGGCTGGACTTCGTAGAAGGCGACGCCGTTCCTGAATCGCTAGACGGAGTTGTCGATGCAATCTGTGATACAAAGGCAAGGCTCGATGACAGAGATTCCGATGGGCTCTGCGATAACGAGCCAATAATCGATGACAGTATTGTAGATGCTGCGCCCGATATCGTAGCCGCGCTGATGATGGATGACGACGGCACGGGAGTTGCGCTAGACGTGATAGCAATGCTGCCGATACCAGAACTAGAGAGCAAGCTTGGTACATAACTTGATGGGGAGGCCGTCGCAAGGCCGGTGTTGGAGATGGTATCGGAAGCTTGTGTAATGCTGGAAAAGGTACCAGATGATGTGCTGAACGAAAAATATGTGCTTGACTGCAAAGATAGTGCGTACGTGCTGATAGAGCTGGCAGATGGGACCCCACTATAAGTATTCGATAACCCTGCCGCGGCCGAATTGGAAGTCGCAACGGGAGAGATGCCTGTGCTCGAGGAGAGGGAAAGGGTGCTTGAAAGAATTGTGCTTAGAATGCTTGACGAAGTGAACAGAGTTCCGCTGCCAGAGGCACTCGTGGACAAGATGGTGGAGAAAACTGAGCTTGCGACAAGTGCTGAGGGACCCGACGATGAGCTTACCGATAGATTGCATGCTGATCCTCCGTATGGGCAGGGATAGTAGTTTGGCACATAACAACCCGCCGTTGTATTTCCGCAGAACCACCCTGTATCCGCCCCAGAGCTGTACGCAATAGTCTGGGATGTCGACGTCACGCCCGGTATTTTGTTGCCTTTTTTCATGCTGCAAGAGCTGCTGGCCCTGGTATAAACGACATAAGCGCAAGTCGCCGTTCTATCACATAGATCGTAACAAGCTGTCAGAGTGAGACCCGTAGTCGAGGATGCTACGGCATCTAGCCCGTTGAAAGTAGTCTTGCATTGAACATAAGTATAAGTGCCGTTTGCTGTCGTGTAGATGGTGTTGTTGTAAGTTGCTGGATTATTGGTGCAGTCGATAATGGTCCCGACAGGCCAGATGTGCCCGTTTTCCGCAGCCACAGATGCGGCGAAGACCACGAGTAGAAGAAGAGAAGTCAACGACTGCAAAGAGCTGCCGGGCCACATATTGGGTGCCGTCGCTGGGTCGCGGTCTGTTGGCCGGCGGCAAGTAGTATGATGTTGGTTCGGTCAAAAGCGATTCGAAAGAATGATAGAGGGTGACAAGCTTTGCTGAGGGCAAAAAGGAGTGAAGTTGACACCTCCAAGTGAATAATGGAGGAGCCACGACTGCAAAACTGAGAGACAAAGAGGTTGGGACAGAGTGAACCAATGTGGGAATTTGTGATGGAAGTCTTTGGAAACAGGAATTGTTTACGCGCGTGTGAGGAATGGGGATCGGCGTGTGGAATGTACGAAGGGGGGAGCTGGCCTGGAAGGGTCTCGTCGGCAGTACACATTACTCCTCTTGTCCAGAGGCCTTTTCCGCGCTTCAGACCTCGGGCTCGTTGAAAGCGCAAAGATCATCTTCATCATGCAGCATCAAGTCCGAGTCTCACTGGACGACCCTAGACGAAACATGGTCCGCCATGAATTAGATTTTGCGGCACTTCTCACTATTTGCGCGCTGATCTTATGTGCTAAGCGATCTTGACAGTGTCGTATGTCTTGGGAACTTGGAGTGAGAACAACCTGCGCGACTATCTGGTGGCAATCATCGTGTGACCAAGCCAACAAAGATTGGTACCTGACGAAAGTGGGACATCGTTCCGAGTGATAAATCTAGTTCACGTGACGTGGTAAGTGTTTCGCAACGAGCGTGTCGCTGCTGACACGCGTGATCTGAACCTGAGTACGAGCGTTTTGACAGCATGTCATTCCTGCTTCAAGTGGCGTGCAGGCTTCGGATTAGGGTGGTCCAGTATACCCGGCCAGGAAATGTCGACTGCATTGTACAAAGTCTGGATGCTGAGATTCATCGAAAGCCTTGCGGCTGGACATAAAAAGCGAAACAAAAGCGTTGTATCGTCATATCTTCGCCCGGGCCTTTGCACTGTCCATACGAACTCCTTCGTCATCCTGCTCGACGACACTCAGAGATGGAAATTCGGCCGGCATGATCCTGAACATTGTCAACCATTGGAACAGCTTTTACCCTTATGCAGATTAACTGACCTCCGCGGCTTGGCCCCGGTTATCAGAGAGTACGTTTGAAAATCAGTGACACCACTCTTGCGTAGGAAATCTTCATCAAGCTCAAGGCAGCCATTTACGACGCTCGCCGGTGCCCGGAGCATCGTCAGGATGGCATCGCTAAAGATATCCTTCACCCCAGTCAGCGGCGCTTCTGGTTTTCTTTGCGTGACTCACCGCTGTTCTCAAATTATGCCTGTTGGCGGAGCTAGATGTTGTGGCTGCGGATGAGATGGCCTGCGTCCGTCAGTGAGAGATAAAAACTGACTTTTGGGCACAACGCACCGTCGCCGGCCATATGCTCGTAATGGCCATTTCACTATGTCCCTGCCTTTGGAAATCCATGGCCAAGCCTTTGGTAAGAACAGACATACCGACCTTACCCATAGCATAGGCAGTTTTGCCTCGAAAGAAGCGACTGTATATTGGTGGACTGACCACAATTATCCGGCCCTTCCAGTCATTATGCTTGAAATGCGGTAATGCAGCCTGTACCGTACCATAGAGACCTTTACACAATTAGGAGCCTACCCATTTGTATGCAACATTGGCGTGGGTACCTTCGGGATTCACACGCTGCATCAACTGGAACCGTTTCATAGGCGTGCTCTCAACAGCGCTCCACCAGATCGCTCCACTATTGTAGACCAAAACATCAAGTCTCCCACCATGGAGCTTCACGGCCTCATCGACCATTCTCTTAACACTCTCATAGTCTCTGGTATCGCATGGGATCGCTGTAGCAGTTCCGCCCGCATCGCGAATCTCTCGTTGTACAGTGCTAATCGTGGACTGAGGGGAGTTCGGATCTGGAGGAAACGGGACGACTCTCGATGCATCGGACGTACTCTTTGCAGAAACAATTACTTGTGAACGCTGTGTCAGTGCCGCATTCGTTGTTCAGGCAGTGGTTGCAAACCGGCATAACCATTTCTAAAGTCATGTTAGCACAGGTCCTCTAACAGGGAGATGAAGAATGGAGCACTTCGCAAGATCAATGGCAACTTGTCGCCCAATGCCCCGAGATGCGCCTACAACAATTGCGACAGGTTTCTGAGATGACATCGTGATCTACAAATTGCCGTTGACACTAGCTTTACTGAAGGGAACCGACTCGTGTGTCTTCCACCACGTCTTGGAGCTTTCCGTGCCATATGTATGGCCTCGAGTATCACATCATCAGCAGGTTGTGTATGATGCCTCGGGATTGTAGGAAGTTGTTCAGGTGATGTTAGTGACGGATTACTGAACGCGCCTCGGTGGTGAGGAGATGCGGGCTCTCGGCTTCGCTCCATTTCCAGCTATCCATGCTCTGTACTCCTACCTCCCCGTATGTAAAGCTGTAAGCTTGAGACTACGGCATGCCTCGCAATTGGGTTTTGTGATCGAAGCTGATTACAACTATGGGTGGAAAAATCGATTGCTTTCTCGACTGTGTATGATGAAATCCCCACGCATTGACCGCACGTGCTGCGTTAACAGAACTAGGTCTCACCGTATTCTTATTATGCGATCCTGTACCTGACGAAGAACCGAGCAGTGCTCGACTCCTATGGGGTGGAAATAGAGTAAGATTCTGCGGGCTTGTATTGCCTCCTCCGACGCCTATACTAATGCTTTTCAATAGATTCACACCAGTTTTCCTGTGAGTAGTCAATGGCAACGATGCTCACCAGAGTTCGTCTCATCGCTCTAGTGGTGGCATCAACGTTGGTAGCGGAAACAAGCCACCGTGGCAACTTCCCGCGAAAGCCTCCTATGGCACCTACGACGGCAAGCGTGCACAGAAATATTTCGGAGTGAGCCTCAAGACGCCCGACTTCTTTCCAATTCTGTCCCTGCTACCACAGAGATGTATGGTCTTTGTCAAAGAAGCATATCCGCGAGACAAGTATGAAGCGAGCTTTCAAGAGCTGTGGAAGAGTATGTGGCAGCAAGGGAATGACTTGAGCAGGCCTGATGTGATGGCTGAGACGCTATCACGTCACTTCGGGCCAGAAGAGGTCAAGAGAATCATCGACGCTGCGAACTCGCCCGCGTATAAGTTGAAGCTGAATGAGAATACAAAACGAGCATTGGATAAGGGAGCGTTCGGTTGCCCGTGAGCCCCTCCAACCCGAGCTCTCCGTCATGCAATTAACCAACTATGCCAGCTGGTATGAAGTAACGAACGCGAAGGGAGAGAAAGAACCATTTTTTGGAAGTGACAGGTATGAATACAAACCCAGTGAACCTCACGAGATGTTAGCTTACCTTGTTCAGGTACCACTATATGTGGCAGTTTCTTGAGCTGCCATGGAACGATATCTCAATTGGAGAAAAATCGAAAATCTGATGCTGAAGCTTGCGGTGACTTAATTCGGAACACCTCTCATGGCTGCGATTAGTCGAAGGTCCTTACAGAGTAATGTCACATGAAAATACATCACAAAGGTATGATCAGGTTCGCACCGTACCTGTTCTCGCTACACTTGCTAGCAATATGCAGGCTTCCGTGCATTGCCATTCCCGTTGGCCCGCGCCCTAATTCATGCAGGACACAGAAGGCATTAGGAGACGTTCCTGCAGGTCATAATTCCGCAGCCGACGGATAAGAGCCTCATCTTCCCTTAACGACTCTGGCGCAGACAATGATTGTGTCGGTATCCATCGAGCATGGGTTTTTACCTAAGCTCTGAGTTTGTACAACCTGGCGCACCACGCCGAGGAGAATGCGGTCCGAGATGGTCAGCCGCTGCTTCAATCGCAGTGAGCTAGACAGTATATGATCCAAATGTGATGGCTCAGAAAGCTCAAGTCTCTGCAGAGCTTCATGACTTTGATCCCGTTTATGCGGGGATTCGGAAGGGCCTGACTTTCAGTCCAGGCACAACGCCAACTTTTATGACACCTTCACATTGGTTAACCACTCAATGTAACGGAGCTGAGCCCATAGGATTGTCCATTAACCCAAGTTCGGGATAACCTACCGCGAAGGATACATGACATTGGAGAGTACAGGTCCTGCCTTGCCTGTAGTTTCTGGATTGGGATCTCCGTCAGCTTTGGCCTTCGTCAATCGCGATTCTACAGCAAACTCAGACAAACATTGTGTGGTATCCGCCAGCAGTTCGATCGATGACAGGGAGAGAACGTGCGCCAGTCGGTGCTGCCAAGCTCTGGTTCCCACGAGCCAGCGCAGCTATCCGAGACCACCGTGCCCACGTTGTATCTTGCATCAATGGCCACGGGGTTTCTGGTTCACGCCAAAGAGACAAATGGGCCTCAATTGTGGAAGCCAACAAGTAGACTCCGGTTCAAGAGCTGACAGAAACTGGGCGCCCTGAGCAGAGAGCCATGCTCAATCCACGCCCGTCGCCTTGTGGAGCATGGGATCGTCCAGACTTTGGCCTGATACAGGTAGTCATTCATGGCCGTGACAATTGCTCCAGCAAGGCTCAGAGAAGGCCAGTGTAGCGTCAAGCCTATCATAAGCTAGAGCGTTGCCACTCCCTGTGAATGTCGTGCTGAGCGTCACCGGATGATTCGCCCTGGCCATTGCCCTGTGTGCGGCTATATCCCCGCCTGCGTTTTCCTCAACTCGTCTCAGCATGGATCAATATGTCTTGCATTGCCAGGACCTCGCCTCCCGTCATCGGGATAGCCTCTGCATGACCTCCCAGAGCCCAGTGCACATAGCCACGCACAGACAGCAGCCGCAGATTGTTATATCCGCACGGCAAGGCCCGCACGTAACCAAACGGTGCTCATGTTGATCAGCCTGGTTGCTGGCCAGTGTAGTCAACGAAGTGATAAGTCGTGAAAATGAACGCTGACGCCAGGTCTCAAATATCCGGCCCGTGAGCGGCGTCAGATGTGAATCAGTTTGTCTCCTTATGATTTGATCTGAGCTTTTTGAATTGAATCAGTTTTCTTTGGTTTTAGTTTGGGAGGTCCTTTTTGAACGCAACACGTTCTTCGGTGTGGAACATCTGCCAGCTTTCTGTTTGTATTCTGTCAGGCGGTCGTTCGTCATTCATTGGGCCTACAGTCGATTGTTTGATTGTTGTTAGTCTCGACGGAGAGTTCGCTGGACTCAGGTAAGTCCTACCAACAACACCGGCAGTCCATGGCCCCCATCACTAACATGTTGACAATCAGATCTTCCTGTGTTGGTCGTACTAGACGGTCGTCTCGTTGCAGGCGTAACAGTGACTGCAGCTCCCATCCCAGACCACACAGCGCTTCCGTCGATTCAGCAGAGCGAAACTGCGGAATCGGTGGATCGGTCAAGTCACTGCCCATATACAGAGTCGTTAAGGCCGAACAACAAGCCGCTCTAGTCGGGCTTACAGGGCAGTGTCTGTTACAGCAAGCTGTCAATGCCACTGCAAGCTCATCGCAGGATTGCACAACTCTACATCACAACCCGCGACGAATTAGCTCAGCTTTGTAAATGAGAGCATCGTGCATGCGGCTCAAGATACTTTCTGCGTGACAGTCTCCGGATTTCTTCACTGACAGCGGCTTGCGACAGCAGCGGTGTGCGACCCTGAGAGGCTTCGGCAAGCTTCCGATCAATTCACCCAATCTCGTTCAGATCTGTACGCCCCAGGGATCGCGATGCTTTTTAGGCGGTATGAAGTGGCAGGCGGCCACCACGGTGGTGTCGTCCTTGCTGGCCCTCACTCATCCATGACAAACTTGGATCTCAGATACGTGCCGCATCACGATATTCCCTATTTGCCCCTTCAGCATAAAGAGATTCCCTTGCATTCAATGCTTGATAACAGGAAGATGGATGTCGTAAGTGCATCTTTGTCCTTCACTAGTTCTCTGGCCCAGTGTTAATGAGCACATAGCCTCAACATGTGACAGCTTTACCAAGTCACCAAGTGCCACAGTCACTTCAAGGCCGCGCAAGCAACGCCCGAACGTTAACTACGCAAAGACCTCCAACAAACACTGCAGTGCATCTGGCATCTTTCGAAATCGAGACCAGTCACGAAAGCGAACAACACGTCGAACATAGGAGACAACAATCTAAACACCACAATATGAACATGACTGCCAGCAGTGGACCAAATCCGGGCGCATCATCACATAAACAATGGCCTGGCAATGCATGGGAGGAGTCCAGCGAGCCTAGTTATCCGTATGACAGTCTCGATGGTTCACTCACACTGGCGGAACCTGGCCCACGAGCCTTTCTTCCCAATTATGGAAACCAAGCCTTCTGGGATTCGTACGATCTTTCCAATCCAGAAGATCCATGGGCATGCTCGAGCTCGACTGGCGATCCATCAAGTGTAGCATCTTCTTTCGGCACACTCTCACCAATAGAAGTGTCGCCAGGCGCATCGGTACTTAAGGTGGACAATTCACCAATCATGTTCACAGGCCAGAACATCTGGTCTCAGTGGTCTCAATTCAGGAACCAGGAAACCACAGCTTTGCAAAACGACCATAAGTTCTCACAAAGCAGACCTTCATTCTCAACAAACCAGAACGACCCCTTCAGTCCACAGCGACCTAACTCCTACCATATAGTTTCCCCCAACCACTATCAGGACCAAGCATGGCACTGCCTCCAAGAACAGCATGACCAAGCCAGCACTCACTATGTAAACCTCACAAGCGCACAACAAGATCACTCTCCTCCAATCACAGACATGCCATCCCACTCTACTCAATACTTTCCTCACGACACCCTCTTGACCTCTCAACAACCACCTTGCGAATCTGCCACAGATGAGACCATACACACTCGTCTCTCAACCCAGAATGCCTTCCTCGTTAGCGCCAAGATAGGCGGCATGTCCTACAAACAGATCCGTGAGACTGGCAACTTCCACGAAGCGGAGTCGACGCTCCGCGGCCGGTTTAGGAGTCTGACGAAGGATAAGCATGATAGGGTCAGGAAGCCTATGTGGCGAGGTGTTGATGCGAGGTTGTTGATCGAGGGGGTCGGTAGGTTAGCTGATAGTGGTCTGACAAGGGGCATTGTGGATGTGGGGAAAGTCCCATGGAAGAAGGTCGCCGAGTAAGTGGCCTTTGCGTTCTGTTGGCGTGTTTGGGTGCGGATGTGGGCTGACTGTGCGTGATCGCAGGTATATCGCGGAAAACGGCGGCACATATCGATTTGGCAATGCTACGTGCAAGAAGAAGTTCATTGAGTTACAGAAGCAGGGGTTGAAGAGCGGATATGGAGGAGACTAGGGCTAGCAGAGGCTCTTGTACGCGGAGGAGATATGTGATGCCGAAAACAGTAATGGGAATGCACATGGATATGAAAGATAAATGGTTTATATGAGTTATGGTGCACAGGTGGATTGATCGTGGCGGACGCTCGGTTTGGGTTCTTTCATTTGTACACAACTCAATCGCATTGCCCGGCCATCCAGCAGCCTTTTTTCACGGATGGTGGTTTGGCTATCTTCTGGCATTTAGCTCTTGGGCGGATATACTTTTGAACGGTTGAGGTTGTTGTCAGATAGCGCTCCGAAGCGACATATATAGGTATGATCAGAATTATGTGTAGCAGCAAAACATGGTGTTCCTACAAAGTGTTGAGGATTTCCACGAAGGCGTCCTTCATTCTGAATGAACAGGTTGGTTCGACACCTGCTGCAGCTCTTGCATAATTACTTGACCGAAGAACAGAATACTGTCTAAGCACTCGCGCTGAGGTCCAGAACTCTTCACGGTACGGAGTGAACTCGATAAACGCTGACTCTTTTTGCGCAAGTTTGTTCCAGGAGAAAAGGGGGTTCGGGAATGTCAACGCCTGCCAAGGACCGTCAGCATTGCCATGTTGATGCGTGCCTCGGATCTTCATGCTCTGCGCACTCTCTCAATAATTGCTCCAGAGGATCGAGGCGACTAGATAGCCACCGCACTCTCGATTGGGCTCGCAACAGTCGAAACCACAAACTTCCGGCTATCATGCAACTCAACCTTCCGCGACCGCTCAATGAGCTGGTCCGCGATAAGTACGCTGTAGCAAAGAGCAAAGATGCCCTCACTTTCAGTCCTACCGAGCTCTCCGTAATAAGTACGTCTTCTGGCATTCTTGTACGTGAGTGCACCATAGTTGCGTTCACCAAAGCCGTAGCTAAGAATCGCACAGTTCCAGCTCCGCTACTGTCCCGCTCTCGCAAAGAAGCCCAAATCTAATGCCTCGAAACCCTCGCCGAACGAGAAGCCTGACCCTTTCGAGAACCCGTCGGAGGATCTCCTCGTCGCCGAGCTGCCTGTTCATAATCCATCGCACATTCTGGTCCTGAACAAGTATCCCGTTATCGCGGAGCATTTCATCATTGCGACCAAAACCAACAAGAAGCAGACACACTTGCTCGAGCAAGATGACCTGGAAGCTACGTACGCGTGTTTGAAAGCATGGACGGAGAACAAGGCAGGTCACGACGGACAGCCGAAACGCTTATTTGCCTTCTTCAACTCTGGAGAGCACAGCGGGGCGAGCCAGCCACATCGACATCTGCAGTTTCTTCCTGTGGAGAGCATCGAGGATGATGAGAGCGAAGGTTGGGAGTTGCTAATGGATCAGATCATCTCGTGCGGTTGCTCCGTCTCCGCAGGTATGCTTCGCTAAGTCCAGCACGGTGCTGGAGGACGCTGATGCATTCTTCCCGTAGATTATCCAGGCTTCAGATCTCACGAAGGGCTGCCCTTTGCCCATTTCGCTGCACGACTTCCTCAACATCCTACCGCGGAACAACTGTACAGGACATACAATGGTCTGTATGCGGCCGCTTCAGCCGCGGTACAAGACTACATCCGCATTGCAGGTCCCGGGACTCTCGAGCTGCACGACACAGGAGGCGGCACATCGCCCATCAGCTACAACCTTGGTCTCACAACGTCTGCTATGGCTATCGTTCCTCGCAGGAGAGAAGGGGACAGGCTACGGAGAGCGGACGGCACAGAAACCGGCGAGGTCGCGTTCAACGGCACACTCCTGGCTGGGACGCTCATGGTCAAGAGCGAGGAAGAGTTGCAACTGCTGAAGAACGATTCGACCCATCTGGACAATATTCTAAAGGCCCTCGGCATTCCGACGGAAGCGGCCAGCGCCGAGAAGCTGTAGTGGGGCGTACGCGCACCCACCGGACGAATACAGCACTATGCCGCTGCCATTATATTCATTCAGCAATTTGTTATTGCCCTTCACCGGTGTTGACTGCGACCGCCAAAGCGTAAAGGATGCCTCACGCAGTCGTGTCGACCCTCGGCTCCGGCCTTCCGACGTCATTTGTGGACGCGGCTACAGCCGCTCCAACGCGGCATGATCTATCCTCCGCTATCGCCGTTCCTGCGCATGTACAACTTCCATTAGGCGCTATGCCTCCGATGGATCTGCCCGCTCTGTTCACGCCTACACTACTGGAGCAAATCTGCAGCCAGCCTAACCTGCCTAGCAATGTCTGGTACTTTATTGCTGGAGTTACACTATCGAGCCTCAATCGTCCAGACGAGATACCTAAGGTCCTCCAGCATGCGATCGAGAGGGGCGTTGATGGGGTGGGCAACACACCGCTGTCGCATGTCGAGCAGCTGCAAACTGTGCGCCGGATGAGAGAGGCGTTGGTCAAGAGCGCTGCCATCGTTGGCTTACCGAAAGTACTTCTTCCAAAAGCTACCCCTGCACCATCCGTACCACTTGTCTGACCTCGGCATTATCCTACCACAGACAATTAATGCCCTTTTCGCCCTCAAAACTGCTACACCTGCGTCCCTCCTCGACACCGCCTCCACCTCCCCTACATCCCGTACCTCCGACCTCTCCTCAACGCCTACCACGATACTCCGCCGCGGGCAGCGCTTCTTCGACCGCGTCTACGGCAAAGTCAATAAACGCGTGATGTCGCAGATGGACAATTGCGGCACTGAAGATCTGGGTGTGACCGCGAGGTTGATGTATGGATATCTGCTGAGTGATCTGGCGGTGCTGAATGAGGTCGAGACGAGTTGGGTCATGCTGGCGGGGTTGGTGGGGTTGGACTGCAATGCACAGTTGAAAGGCCATCTAAGGGGTGCTTGTAACAATGGTGCTACGAGGGAGGAGGTGCTGGCTGTAAGGGAGATTGTAATAATGATTTGCGAGGCGAGTGGAATGAAGAGATTAGAGGAAGGGGTTGTTGGGGGTTGGGGATGGAGGGCAGATATAGCGAGCCTGTAGTGGTCGACAAGAGTAGCGGGTAAGTGTAACTTGAGCGAGACCACTAGGCGGAGGATGCTAGAGGACTGCTGAGCCCGGAAAAACACTTTCCAAGCGGTGCTCTGCGCGTAGGAACTCCGCATCCGACGACGACCAATAAAGCGAGACGTCAGATAATTGCTTAGAACTGGTATGATGTCCTGTACAAGCGCTCGGCTGGCATGTTAGAACTATTCCAACAACGGTACACTCGTTCAGACCCTCAGTGGCTTCGTCACAGGAATTCTCCGCCGAACCAATCGCTGTACTACGTCAGTGCCCTGAACCTCTTGACACGAAAGGAGCTAGGTAGCTAGGTAGAAAGGTATAACATAGCTCCTTGTACAGCTTGACAGCTACCTTGTGATCACGCTGAGACGATTTTCAGTCACTCATTCTCTGAGATTGGGAGGCTTATCGTTGTGCAAAGTGTCAGTCAACAAAAACGTCAACGTCTCTGCTGCGCAATACAACAGCCGGTATCTGTTAATTGAAGACATGACACACGCTTAATGCGGCCCCAGTATACTATCTAGAGGCGTCTATACGAGTCTGTATCTATCTTGGAGCATGATCATGCTTCGTGATGTACACGTTGTACCGTACCAGCTCTGACTGCCACCTTTTACGTCGGCAATCTAATGAGATCTAGGTTCCAGAATCGGAAATGACCGCGGGCGAAGGAACGTCCCGCTCTTTCACCAACGCCGTGAATCCGTGAATCCTTCCCTGGGGCAAGGGTCCTTCAACATTGCCATCCCGAACCATCTCACCGCGTAAATGTGGAGACGGATACATGCTTGAGTGTACTTTGTGGGGTCTAAGCAAATGTCCCTCCATTCACGATCCGGTCTGCCAGGGCTTGTCTGAGGCACAAGCATTAGTGGCGCCGCCATGATTGGGTCTACTGTGCAATCCACCAACATGCCCGCAGGAGACTGATCCTGCTACTGAACTTTTCCAAGGTCAAAACTCCCAGTAGAACGCTGTCTTTGCGGGTTCTGACGGCCTTCCTGCATCCTTCTGTGGATACTGGACGCACGTGACGGAAGGTATAAAGGTCCATCTCTAAATATATCCCTACTACATTGTTTCTTGCTCAAGCGTTATCAAATCGTCCATTTCCAGAACTGTGAAGTTGTGTGAATCCATCACTCCTGCAGCTCAGCATGTTGGCATCTCTTCTTGTCGCTGTGGCTGTTACGGCTCGCTGCGCAGCAGCAGCAGCAGTCTTCGCTCATTTCATGGTTCAGAATACCTATTCTTATGGTGTAACCGATTGGAAGAATGAGATGAACATCGCCAAGCAGACTGGAATTGACGGCTTTGGTATGTTCAGGACTTTGCTCTAAGGGCAAAGCCACGCGGTTGACAGTTTCGCAGCCTTGAACTGGATTCCTCCTTACTGCCAGGTTCCAGATCTCAGATGGCAAATGGACCGTATCGACGACGCATTCACTGCTGCTGATTCTGTCGGGTTTCATCTGTTCTACTCCTTTGATATGAGCTATGCTTCTGGCAGTGGCGGCTGTCCTACGAACCAGGCCTGGGATGTCACCAACATGACAGCGCAGATCAAGAAATACGTGGGCAGGAATTCTCTCTACAGTATCAATTACGAGCCTGTGGTGTCGACCTACGCCGGCGAAGCATACGGGAACACTTTCTTCCAGAATTTGAAGTCGGCTCTGGGAAGCACGACCATTCGACTTGTACCAGCTATGACAACGTACTCCTACGCTTCGTCCTCGTCGTCGGATGCTTCCGGGGCCACCACCTCGGCCAACAATGTGTTGTCTGCTTATCCAGCGATCGATGGCTTTCTGAACTGTACGATACCCCAATCCATACTCAAATGCTTGTGGACTGACTCTTCACAGGGCAGGCGTGGCCCTTTGACGGCAACACGAACCTCACAGGCGACGCTGACAAATCCTACAAAACCGCTTTCAGCAGCGCCAACCGCAAAGGCCCCGTCATTATGGGTATATCTAACCCCTCCCTTCTTTCCACTATCCACTCTACTGACACCCCCTCTCAGCCGTCTCCCCATGGCAATTCAAAGACCTCAACTCGGGCAACCTACAAGACTCATGGGTTCAGTACTCTGACTACCTCTTCCCGCAACACTGGGAAGCCGCCATCAAGACCGTCAAACCGGAGGTCATTGAGATCCTGACTTGGAACGACTTCCCGGAATCCCATTACATCAGCAACCTGCCTCCCACCGACTCAACCGCGCCCGAATACGCGCAGCTCGGAAACTTCGGCAACTACATCTACGGGCACGGTCACTCCGCCTGGCGCGTCATGGCCAACTACTACATCAACTGGTACAAAGCGGGCGGCACCACGGCGCCGGCGAGCACCAAGGATCAGCTCGTGTTCTGGTACCGCGTCCACCCAAAGAGCGCAAAGTGCGCAAACGGCGCGACTTCGATCCGGAACTCGGCCTACCCGGCCGACGCGGTGATATGGTGGGCCGTCGTAAAGTCGACGGCAACGATCGTGGTGAACGTCGGCTCGCAGACGCGCACCACGACGGTGACGGGCACCGGTCCCACGTCGGGCATGGTGCCGTTCCCGACGAGCTTGGGGACCGGCGTCAAACCTACCGTCAAGATCTCGCGAGGCGGATCGGCCGTGTACTCGGCCACTGGGAGCATGGCGATCGCAACGAGCTGCAGCTGGCAGGATTTCAACCCGGTCGTCGGCCTGGCTGGAGCGGGCTTGTAGGGAATCCAACGCGCAAAGAAAGCACGGGTGTTTTGAATTCAAAAGCGCGAAGCAATTTTTTTTTTACCGGAACTCTTACTTCACCTTTTGTTCCATGTCAATCAAGTAGATTCGTCTCGTAAAGTAATGGGAAACATCAAGGCCTAGGCAGATCTCCTCCGCGTAGGAACGAGCTCGCTTTTCTTCCAGTGACCGCGGGTGTCAAATCGCCGATGACTTTAAAAAAAAAAAAGACCTTCACGAATACTCAACACCGATACGCCCACCGACCAACACAATAAACCCATCTAAGCTAGTGAAGTTCTCTTCTTCTCAAATCCGGTGCGATCTACTCTCCTGACCGAAACAGTTCCTCGACCGAGGAGCAGGTGCCCATCGCACGTCGAACAACCCACACTTCCCAAGCAGGAGATTCACCCTCACATCCTTCGCGTACCACGAATCCGCATCCCTTCTGCGGCGGCGGCGGCGGCTCAGAGAAGAACACCGTCTGTCCCAACAAAAGTCGCACAATGTCACTTTTTGCGCATGGGTCACGTACCGCCCCGTCACCCTCGTGAGTCCCTCCCTCAGAGATCCGGATTGCCCAGCGGCCTGGACGTTCTGAGGGAGCCCGTAGCGCGCGCATACCTCGCTTCCTTCTACTTGTGGGGAGCTGCGCGAGACGTGCGCGCCGCTCGGGGAAAAGGGGGAAAACGATGACCCCCTGGCTGCGTAGCTCCCTCGCGCGGGTGAGAGCGCGGAAGAGTGGGGCGTGTGGTTGCCTGTGGGTTGGGTTCGAGCATGAGCGGTAGTGGGGACTCAGATGGGGCTCGGGATGCGAGGAGTGATGGGAGCGTGTCTAGAGGGTGGGAGATGATGGGATGAGATGTGCGCATTGAGCACGAGCACAGCGTCCGAGTGGGCCGACGAGCATTTCTTGAGCGACGAGCCGCCGTCAAATCGGCGTTCGTACGGTGCGGGAGAATGCTGGAACAACAGTGTGGAGAGAATATGTGGACGCGAGGGAACGCCGGGTTTTGAGTTCAAAGAAAAGACTTCAAAGCTTGTCGGAATGAGTATTGCATGCGGCGTATAGAGTGATTCAGCTTGTGGAGCTTGTTCACCTTCATCCGTTGACTGTGACAAACCGTGACCTATTTGTCCCTAACCTCACTCAACTCCTTGCCAGTGCAGTCCACAGCCTGTACCCAGGACGCTTGAAATGTTCGTAATCCCAGCCGCCCACCCTATAAGCATACCAGCTCGATTTCAGAAAATGAAGAAATGGGGATATTTACAGATAAAACGCCGTCCCGAGGAGGAATTCTCCGATCCAGTTGAAGCAGACATGAGAATACATGGAGAGCGTGAGCGAGCGTCCCGGGCTTCGCATTCGAGTTGATCACTTCATCCCCGCCGTCGACGGCCGCGGCTGCCGCCTTCCGGTCGCTGTGAGAGGACGTCGCGAAGCGCCGCGTCGTCCTTGTCTTTATCGATGTGGTGTACGCGAACGTGTCTGGAAGATGTATCAGCGAGATGTCTAATTGATCGTCATGTGGCGAGACCCGCCGCTGCAGATTATCCGGCCGTGGATACCTGTGCTCCCTATCCGGACAGAACGGACATATGTACCCCGGGCTGTCATGCACCAGCCCATGTCGTATCATCTCGTTCTTACGTTTGAATCCTTTGCCTCCCTCCGACCTAGGGCATCCGCGCATGGGGCAGTAGTGCGGCCGGTTTTGCGAGTGCACGTTCGCGTGGGAGTTGAGAAGGTATTGGGTCTGAAATGGCGGTGCCGTACATCCAGGATAGTCACATGGGAAGCCGCTGGGAGGTCCGTGTGGCGGAATGAGGGAGATGCCTGCGAGGCTACCGCTGGGAGGTGGGAGGATGATGGCGTTTCCGTCTATGCTAATGTGGTGCTCGGTGGGGCCAAGTGGGCTGGTGCTGTCTATGCTAGAATAGCTCTCGGTGGTTGAAGCGGATGTAAGAGCGGGCGGATATGCGTCGGAAGCTTGGGACTGTCTTCGCGCTGCGTAGTAGGGATTGCTGCCGGATAGAGGAGAATGCGCGCCGAGGTGAGGTGAGCTATGTGTGCCGAAAGACGAAGTGTTTAGTGGTGGGAATTGACTTGATGGTGACCTGTGTGATCCGTTCGAGGAGTAGTGGTTATTTAGTTGAGGAGGTGAGCCTGCAATAGAGGAGAATGAATGGCCTCGGCGCTGGCGGATATTGTTGAGTCTCGCCGCTTCTAACTGCTCCTTCTCCGTGGTTTCGGCAATGTCTTTCATGATCTTGAAGCCGGGTAGTCTCTCTGCGGCGGGTGAAGAAGGTCCTTCCGGGTGTGATGTTTGCATTGCTGGGAGTTTTTGTTCCGGTTCTCCGTCAATGGTGTGGCCTAGAAGACGGGGTGACATCGCTGGGTGTTCGGAAGAATCTGCCTTCGTTACGGTTGAGCTTGTGCCGCTGCGTCCGATTATGCCGTCCTTGTCCGCCCCGTTGATTGCTTCCTCTCGCGGGAAATGTTCATTGGCGTGGTGTCCATCTATTTGAGAGCTTCGTCGCGCTTGTGACGAGGTGCTGACTCTACAAGGTTCACCTAGTCGCACAGGAAGATTTTGCTCACTTTCTACTTCTTCTTTCACGTCGACGACGGGCTCTTTCTCATCCCGATCCTGACTATCAAAAATTTGCTGCGCAGCCTGTGCGACCGCAATCGTATCGGCGAGTCGCTTCGGGTCTTGAACCAGAGTAGGTTCAGGGTCAGGCTCATTTGGGGGGTCTGAACCCTCTCCCCCGTCCGCCATCACGACGTCCTCTTCTGGGAGCACGTCCGCTTCAGAGTCAGAATCTGAATCGATCAATGGGATTGTTGCAGCTTTCAAAGCAACGTCGGGGTTGTTCGGTCCAAGATAATGGATCAAAACGGCGTCGCCTTGCGTGGCTTGAGCCGCTGGTCTATGAGGGCGCTTGTGGCGCGAAGACGTATCTGAACTCTTGTGCTGCGCGCCAAGAGTCGCCTCTCTAGGAATATACGGTGGCGGTGAAGGCGATGGGGTTGATCTCACTTGTCTGGCGAGTAAAGGCTCCTCTCTAATGTCGTAATCGTGGTCTTCGTAGTACGCGGACATATGCTGGAATAATGTACTAGGCCGAGTGCCTAGTATCAAGAACAATGGCAGTAAACGGTACCACAGAATCCGGTCCTTGCTGCTCGGCTAGAGCGGACGAAGACACGTCCCGGGGGTCTGAATGATCCCGAGGAATACTACAACGCCAGCTTGCTGGCTCGCGGGCTCAAGATCTATGAGAAAGTCAGCGGCTACACCCCGAACATGATCTTACGGTTTGAAATGGGAGAGTGCAGAAGATGGAGGTCCTGTTGTCGCTTGAGACGTTTGCTTGAAAGGATAGAAGGAATTCCTATAGCTAGCTGGATTGTTCCCACACGAGTGCGCCTCCTCACCTCAACTGTGACTTGCGCGATCACGGATGCGACACAAGGCACCGAGTATGAGACAACAGATGACGAAATTCGACATGAACGACAAGGACAATTGTAGATGTTCATGACTTCGCTGAGCCTTGCCGGTCTATCGCAGCGATTCGCCGGCGCATAGTCATTAAGGAGGGGTAGATGTGGCCTTGCATAGGCAGGCACAAGAAGGAAGAGCGACAACGAGACAGCGACACAAATAGCACAGAGCGCACAATGAAACACGAAGGACAGAGGGAAGAAGTTGAGGTAAAAGTTCCCAAAGAACTCAATTGAACATTCATGTGCACGCAGCAATAGTGTCAAGAAGCATGAACGAGATCGGCGGACGTACCCTGCGACGGAGCGAGGTGGGACGACGGAGCCTCACGGGAAGCTTGACCCGCCGATCTCAAGTGCGGCTCAAAATGACTCGAGGGTCAGGGTGAAATGAGCTGTGGTAAAAGGTAACAAAGACGGGGACGGACAGCAAAACCGATGCGCGGAAGGATGTTCTTGCTTTGATTGACGACTCGAGGACGAAGGTGAGGCTACGCATGCGAGAAAGTGGTCGTGTTGCGGGAAAAAGGCTGGTCCAGGTGGTAAAAGGCGGAGTCTCCAGGGATTCGCGAGGCTCAACTCTGTCAGGGCGGGTTGCGCTCGTGAAGCTGACACAAGAACAGTGATAAGGTGCGGATGATGGTAAGGAATTCGGAGCGATGGGAACAGCGTTTAGCAGTCGTGCTGGAGAGCTGATGTTCGAAGCAAAGGGGTGGGAAGGGAAAGGCAGCTGGAGTCGAGGGAACATGTCCGGGGCGTATTTTTGGTGTGTTTGTTCTGGACGCTCAGCGATTGCGAGGATCTTGTGCTGGGTGAGAGTTCTGGTGCATGGTGGCTGAGCTGGCGTACGGGGCTAGAGCGAGGGCGGATGTTGGAAGAGACACACGACCCACGACACACAGCACACCAACATACACCAACATTTGTCTGCTCGCCTTGCCTCAGCACACGGCGCTGATTACGACCTCCATCTCCTTTCACCTGGCTGTGGAGGAAGTGAGGAGGAAGGGGGCGGGGGTGGAGAGGGGGGGAGTCCAGCACAATGGTGAGGGACATTGCTGAACGGTAACAATTGATACTTGACAATTGCAATCGAGGTACGGAGTACAGTACTCTGTACGAGAGTCATCTCCGTACCTACAGCATCGCTCCAGCGTCTGGTAATAATCACGCAATTAAACACCCACTTGCTACCCATCCCCCCATCTCCAGGCCGAACGCCAGATCGCCCATGGGCCGGACCAAGTAGCGCAGGGCTTGCGGCTGATTAACGGTTTTCCGATCTCATCCCTGCACATCGCTTGCAGGCTACCGCTCGCGACTACAGAATTCGAGGTGTTACGTACCTTCTGCTACCCTACCCTGTAGTGTCAGATCCAAAGTCCAAAGTCGCTCGTGCAAAAAAAACATCCGCGACAGCAAGAGTAACAGCATCCGTGGTCCCAGCTGCGGCTCCCTTTCACCATGACCTATGGAGACAAAGAGGCATTTCGATATCGGAGACGGGACTACTTGTACTTCTACTTGCTGTATAAACTAGGTGTGGTACGTATCTATATCTAGACGTCCTTGCGGCCGCGAACCTTCCTGCAGTTGAAGTCTTCGAGATGAAAACCATGAGAGACCATCTATCTCCAAGGGACTCACATGTCTGAGAAGCAAGCAAGTGAGCGTAACTCCGACCTTCCAGATGCAATGGCAGATGCAATCCTTAAAAACTCGCGTCTATCCACCCACTCACCCACCCATCACATATACTTCATCTCACCTCGATCCTTTCCATCCCGAGTCACAGCCTTCTACGGAGAGCCCGGCAACGGCCTCGAAAACCCCGGCAACCCCACCCAAGCCTTCCCACCCGGCACCTTCGGCTTCCCGAAATCCTCATCCAGATCCAGAATGATCTTCAGCGCGTTCCTGCTCCTCAAAAACGGCAGCGGCGCATTCGCCTCCTTCAGCCCGATTGCAGGCTCCGTGTGACTTATTGAAGCGTCATGTGCCGCGGAGCCCGGCATGGGAAGGAGCGTCTGCAGCACTTCGTAACCAGCCAGGGTGAAGCCAAATTGTGGTGAAGAGCGCAGGATGCGGGCCGGTCCGCCCTTGAAGAAGGCTCGGAAGCCCTCCTCCTGCCATATCCTCCCCGCGCACTGTCTCAAGGACGTGTACCCGGCCTCGCCCTTCCTCGCTTCAACCTGCAAACGCGTCTTGATGACATCGGCGGGCGTGGTAAGGTACGCGGCGGGCATACCCGCGATCGCCCCAGCGGTCAGGAGCTGGATGATGCCGAGTTTCTTGCTGGGCGATTCTCCGAAGAAGTCGCGCTTCAGGTGGTTGTAGGTTGGGAAGTAGATGGCGGAGAAGGGCACTGTTGGGCGGAGAGTTAGTTGGTGTGCATGTATGGGCGGGTTTGGGTGGCGACGGATTGGAACATACTGTCGCGCAGCAAGCACGCGCTCGCTCCCTTGTACAAGCCAACGATACCGAGATTCCGCACGATCCACATAGCAGAGCGCTTGGGCGTACCCGGCGCCGCCTTCAGCGCCTCGCCCTGGACTTGTAATCGAATCTTGACAATCTCGAGCGGATTAGTAAAGATCACCTGCGCACCACCTGCAGCACCACCAGCCAAAATCTCATGCCCCAGCCAAATATGACCCGTTTTCGCATCCGAGAACTTGCCGCGGATAATGTCGTTGACCGTAAGCTTGATGGCCTTTTCCGGTGCCACACCAACGAGCTGCGGCAGCACGCCGGAGTAGAGTCCCTTGAAGCCCTCGTTTTTGAGCACTTTCCGCGCACAGTCTATCGAGTTCTCGTACAGCCTGTGGCCCACACGGCTGTTTCTCTGGTTCTGCATGCGTGTCTTGACGAGATCGATGGGGTACACCATGAGCGCACCGAAAGCACCTGCTATACTGCCGAGCGCGAAGTGGTGGGCGGACTCGAGGATGTCGTGGAGGACGCTTCGTGACGTGGCGAACCCTTTGGCCGCCAGATCAGATGCCGCTCCCGTTCCTGCTGAAATGCTATGCGAGATCTGCCACGATGCGTCGAGTACCTTTGCAAAATCGACGAGGCCGAGCTTCCCTGAAGGCTCATCGAGTCCGGCAAAGTGGAAGAGAATGTCTGCTTCCATTGGCGTGAAGAGAGAGAAGCGGGTGATACGTGCTGCCTCGTTGAGGAAGTCTGTCCGAGTAATCTTGCCGTCCGCGCTCTTGTGTGTTGCGTTCCTGATTATTAGCTCCAACAAGTCCATCTCGCGGATCACATTCTGGAAGGCACGCACGTTTGCGTACGAGATCTTGCTGCCGGCAGAGATGTTGCAGAGAGTGTGCAGGTTCTCGAGAAGATGGTCGGAGAGCTTGTGGCCGGCGGTGTCCATAATGATACGTTGGAAGTGTTCCGGTTCTATATATCCATCTCCGTTCTTGTCGAAGTGCTGGAAGGCTTGTCTGACGCGCTCGCCCTGCAGGCCGCGCAACATCTGCGAGAACTGAGGGTATGTGAGGTTGTGCCTGTTCCTCTTCATGCCAAGGTACAACGATGCCCAGTCTCCCTCCCATTTGAAGGGTATCGTGTCAGGGGACTTGTTCTGGTTGTAGAGTTGGATGAAGTGGTCCCACTTGACCATGCCGGTCCGCTCAATGTCGAACAGCCTGAAAGCGATTTCATACTCGGAGTCTGGTTTTGACAGCAGGTTTTCGAAAGTGCTCCAGTCTTGCAGGGTGATCCTGCCGGTGTGTCTGCGGTCCGCGACCTCAAAGAGGATGCCGTATTGCGAGCGTTTGATCTTATGCTTTTGAGGGGTGTGTCGTCAGCGGGGTTTGATGCCATGTACGAGATGGATACCCACGTAGTCCTCGCTGGCAGGCGCGATGGCGTTGATGAATTCTTCCTCTCCCAGATACTGCTCTCCAGTCTTGTCATCTGTCTTTGAATGCTTCAGGAAAGCCAACCTGGACTCTCTCGAGATGTCGACCGGCTGCTCGGTGCCGACCAGCGCCTCTGTCACGGATTGTTGGATGGTTGCCATGGCTCAATGGCGCCAGTCGTTGCAGGCTGGCAATGAGCGATTGATTGATGGCAGCTTGAGCAGGTCGGTCTCGGGCGAGGAACGCGCGATGCGAAGCTAAAGGCCTTCAAGTTGGTTCAAGTCCAGGAACCGGAGAGAAGCTCTAGCTTAGCGCGGCGGATCCGGGGTAGAACAAGCGCTTCAATACCGATGGCGTAGGGCAGAGTGTGGGGACATTGCGGACCTGTCTTTCACTGGCTAAAGGTAGGGAGCAGTCGAGCGAGTCTGCTCAGAGTTTGGATGCAACTAATTGAGCGCGAGTCTCGCGTTTGCTGGCTTACCAACGGAAGGTTTCAAGTTTTTTGATCGTTGTTATCAAGAACCGGGCCGAGGACTGTGGGCGATGAGATTTCTTGGTACTCCGTACATAACAGACAACGGCGCACGCTCCCGCACCACACGCTAATTCAAAACGTTAACGTTACTCTGACGGATGAGGACACGTCCATTCTCCTTTGCTCCGACGCGGAAAAGCACTGGTTGGTGGAACGGCTCGAGGTCATTATTATTGGGTCCTTCTTCGCCTGTGCTTCCGTGATGCCGCTTTTCTTCACGTTATCATAGCACGGAGGACTGGAAAGCTGGCTTGGCACCCCAGTATCTGCCAGACACAAATGAGTCGGTTTCGCTGGAGTGACCGCGCCGTACTGAACGTGTTGGAGGATTTGCGTTCAAGTAGAGATTGTAAACATTGCCAGATCAATCTCTATCCGAGCGTTAGACGTCCGCTGGCGTTCACGGTGCGTCCGCTTTTGAGCAACCGACTCTCTTCGTATAGAAATGGCACAGCCAGCCCAGCTCGTTCGACGAACGTGGGCTTGGAGTACTCGCAATACTCGTCGATGTTACATCTCAGTAGCCAGTGCAGGAAATGCAGTGTATCGTTTCGAGAATTCAAGAGCATTCTCTCCCACCCCCTAAACTATATACCAATGCACCACACAAAAGAGACGCAACCCCTTGGAAGAACTCACTTTACTTCCTCAGATGCGGCGGCACATAGCCGCCCGTCCTCTTCAGCACCTCCGGTGCAGGAGCATCACGCTCACTGCCACCCCTCTCCATCCCTACACCACGCTCCCTGCTGCCTTCTTCCTGGTTGCGAAGGTGTGGTGCCCTATATCCACCCTTCGGCGGCGCCGCTGGGCTCTCCACGCGTGCCTCGGGCGCACCACGGCCGCTGTTCTCACGGGGTCGCCAGCGGTCTTGGGGCGGGGCAGGGTCGCGGGTTGCCTCACGCCCTCCATCACGACCAGCCTCGCGGCCTCCTGGTCGCTCACTCCATCTCGGAGCTCCCCCGCCACCTTCGCCTCGCCTTCCAGGGGGCACGTAGCCTCCTCGGGTCGATGCAGCTGCAGCAGCACCTTCACCATCCTGTGCGGTAGGTGCAGGACGTGCAGCGGGATCGGCGGCAGGAGGTTCTCCGCCAGCGGCGCCCGACTCTTTCGCTGCCTGCCGTTCGCGCCACGTAGGTTTGCTGCCTGCAAGTGCGAGACGTGGTGGGCCGCCACGGGACTCCTCGGCGGGTGGAGCGGCAGTACGATCTGGGAAGCCTCGCGACGGCGCGCCTCCGGCCTTCTTGGCCGCAAGTTTGGCTTCAGCTTCCTCCTCGCGCTGACGCTGTCGTGCTGCTTGCTCGTCGAGTTTTCTGAGATTTGTTAGCTTCGCTGCGGTTGATATGAGAAATGCATAAACATACGCCCTCTCCTCGTCTCTTCGTGCCTTCTCTTCAGCCATCTTTGCTCGCCTCTCCTCTTCCACACGAGCCTTCTCCGCAGCTTCCTGAGCTTCCCTCTCCTCTTCCTCCCGCTCCCTCCGCTCGGTTTCCTCACGCTCACGTCTCTCCTTGATCTTGCGCTCACGGAACTCCTTCTTGCGCTTCTCCATCAGCTGCTGCATCTCACGCTCGGCGTTCTTTCGACGCTTGTCGAAATCGGCTTTACGTTGCTGTTGAATCTGTGTCCTGAAAGACTCGTACTTGGGAACGAGCCTGCTGAGACGGCGCTTGAGAGCGACATCCTCTTCGTGCTTCGATTTGGCGTCCTTTAGCGTGATTTCCTTGGCCTTCTCGTGAGCGTCGAGGTCACGCTTGCGCTGCTCCTCCCAATCCTCGCTAAGATGCTTCACCTCTTCCTGGCGAAAGGCACGTTCGAGATGGTCGATGCGGCGGCCCGTTGTCCTGAGAGTATCGCTAAGCTTGTTCTTCTCTTTCTCGAGAGCGTTGATCTTGATGGCACGGATGGTGCCGCTGTCGAGATTGGTCGGATCAATATCACCGAGGTCAATGCCCTTCATGCCACGCTTCAACTCTTCAAGAGCCTTGGCAGCTTCCTCATCCTGAATGCGCTTCTTCTCGGCTTCCAATCGGCGGCGATCGCGCTCTTTCTGCTCATCAGCAAGACGCTTAGATTCGGCTGCTTGTTGTTGCTGAGCGCGAAGACGCTTCTCCTGAGCCATATCCTTCTCCTTCTGAGCCAGCGCACTGGAAGCGGCTTGCTTCTTCTTGTCGATGATCTCCTTGCGAGCCAAAATGTCCTCATGCTCCTTTTCAGCTCCAGCCTTTGCACGCTCGAGTGCGGCAGCCTTGAGCTTCTGACGGTCCTCGTTGAACGTGGGATCGACATATTGGCAGGTTATGTAGAGAGACTTTGCGAGACGAGTAAGCTGGGAGCGGACGATTTCAGCAGGTGTACTCTGGAGTCGTTGGACGGACTGCTCGTTCTCGGCGGTTCCGGTGGTAGAGCCCGGATGTAAGGATTTCGCGGAGGAGAAGACGTCTGTGTCGAAAGTGAGCACGCCAGTGACGTGGTCGATCCGGATGGCCAGATCACCCTTCTTGCAGCCGTTCATGATGAATTTTTCGATCGTTCCACTAGTGACCTTGAAGGGCTCGGGAAATTGGGCCAGATTCAAGACGAACTCGAACTGCACGGACTCATAGACCTGAGACAGTTGCTGGAAAAGGCGAGTCAAGATGACCTGCTGGAGTGGCAACACATATTTCTCCATCTCGGGGTCTGAACCGATCTGAGCCAGAATGGGAGAGATACGCTTGCAGATGGACAGTGGGTGGAAGTCGACCTCCAGGATCTGATAAAGCTCGCGAATCTCAGGTCGGCACCTCTTTAGCAGGCCCTTGCTCAAGGCGTCTTTGAAGAGAATGGCACGGGTGGGAGCCTGGGTCATGCCGAGCAGATTGGTCAGGCGGGAGTTCTTGTTCTTCCTCGCCTCATCGACGTCGACTAGCGCGCCACGTGATCGGGAAGTGCTGATGACTGGGATGGATAGTGCCGAGAGGAGCACAAAAGAGGCAGCCTTGGTCATGTCCTGCTCGGACACGGCCGGGTTGTCCTTCTTCGGGCTCTGGCCAGACGCGACAACAGCCGCCGACGTGCGCATGAGATTGTAATATCTGCTCCATGCTGCAGCGTGGAAGAGATAGTTCTCGCTAACGAGGAAAATCCGGGTGAGCTTCTCGAAGTAGTTTGCCATCATGATGTTCTTCGCGGGGCGCTTGCTCAGGTTGAGCAGAGTATGAATGTCCTCCACACTGCGGAACGCTTCTTGCCAAAGCTCGAGCTCGACGGCAACATTAAGCTGCTGGAAGCGGGTGTCGAGATGGCGCTGTAGAGTGTCCGGATCGCTCAGATTGATAGCGTGCATCTGCGACGAGAACTTGGCGGCGTTCTGCAAGTGATTGCGGAGTAACTCGCACAGGCGGCGAAACTCCGTCTTACGGGCGTACTTGGAGCAGAACTGGAAGGCCTGGTGTGCGGTACTCTGGTACATGACCTCGAGCCTGGCATTGTTTTTGAAGATGTCCAGCACCGTCCGATACGTCTCCCACAGAAACTTGAGCCATGGCGTGACAACAGCTCGGTCAGTCCTGTCTTTGGACTGCTCGCCGGATACTGTGGAGAGGAGGATTGACTCTGGGGTTTCGGAGGCTTCGAGATCTTCAATCTTGGACGTCTCGCTCGTGGTCGTCTGGGAGGACTGGATCTCGTCGGCCTTTGCCTGAGCTTCAGTGACCTTCTGCTCGGCGAGCTCGATGAAGCGCTTGAAGACCAGCTGTGAACCCGTGTTAGTGACGTGCCGGCAAAGCGGAGCGTTGTCGTCTCACCTCGATAGTGCCGACGTTGGTATTCTGCGCAGTATTCTTGTACTGGTAAAGGCCATCCTTGGCCAGCTTTCCTCTTCGAAGATCGACGCACAGTTCGACGAAGAGGATCATCACCGGCTCAAGGGAGGCGATGGGGTTGTTTCGGGTCCGCTTCGACACGACATGTTCGTGAAGGAGCGACAGCGCAGCCTGCTGCTGGCCGACCCCGATGAGTTCTTGAGCACGCTTGAGAACATTCTCCGGCCTGCTGTGTGGTGGTGGAGGCATCTTGTCGCGTATCACCGACAACAAGAGAGTGATGCCGTTGTGCGAGTTTTGTTTGACGTGAGCGTGCAGTGCCAAGTTTCAGAGTGGGTCACGTGGATGTAGTCAAACCCATCGCTCTTGTCATGCGATTCGCTGTCTGGGATTGTGCCTCAGTCGGTCATCTACGTAGCACAGGCATACAGTAACTGCAGGACTCGCATTGCTTCTCTGCTTGTTCTCTTTGCATGCTTGTCGTCGTGCAGTGCTCGGCTGCCTCAGGCCACAAATCCGCACGAGCCTTCCCCGATTTGATCATTCGATCGCGCCCACACCTCCAATCCCTTCGATAACTCAACTTGCCGGCAAGCAAATCTCATCCCATCGCTCGCCGCATTAACCCATCTTCGCCTCTTAGTTGGCGTCGTTTGACATTTGTGCGAGTCGCCTCTCTCGTCGAATCCCAACCTCCGGCGGCATTCGGCATACTCCACGGTTGTACGACGTCTCCGCAGGTACGCGGGCGCAGACAGCTTGGTCTCAACCTCAGCTGAACGGCACCCCCAGCTCCGCACACTCGCGTTCAACACGACTCTTCACTCCGCAAAGCACATACTATTTTGCTGATAGCCGCCGACGACTCGGAAGATCAGCCGCCGAGATGATGTCAACTCCGTACGAACTGCGCGCTGGAGGAGACCCCAAGTCAAAGAAGCAGAGCATGGCCGAATTGAAGCTGCGACGCCTCACCGAGCTCAACCAGAGGCTGAAGGAGGACTTGGAGCGGAGACGGATACCAGTATCGGAGGCTGCGACAGAGTACGTACTCGGACTGTAACACAGGGTGTAGCTCGTGGCTAACAAATGCAGTCTGATCAACTTCACCGAGAAAGAACCCAAAGACTGGATGGTTCCTAGCAGATGGGGGACGGTATGCAATCATCAAATGTCTATGAATCTACGCGTGTATGCTGATCGTCTCCGTCAGATTGACAAGCGCGACGACCCTTACGCACCACAGCAATCGGGCGGCTGCTGCACGGTCATGTAGCTCGATGGCATTCAGGCATACTTTTCGCGAGCTCTCATTCTACGGCGTTTTACGAGATGATATTGTAACGGTCGATCAAGCTGGCGGCTTTCCGTCATAATACCCAGTTGTCGAGGCGGTCAACGCTGTAGGGGCAGCATTTTTGCTCTGATTCTTGCAAGCCAAAAATACAAAGAGGCTGTACTATAGGGCAGCGAAGTACACGCGAGGCAACAAGCATGCGGCTCGGCTGCTTATAACGGCGGCAGAGAGCTTACCGGTTTCGTCGAGTCTCTAGCGACCTTCTTCTGTCAGCACACGATCTGCTCTCAATTTTTGGCGAGTAAGAAGGTGGACCAAGGGGTCTCTGCGAAGTTAGCGACGTAGGTCACGATAATTGAATTTCAGTCGAATTACACAGGAGCTCGTTCTTCTTGAATAAGCGTGCCGTCACCCTCGCCACGACAAGATCCGGAGGTCAGGACGAGTGCTCGGACGGCAATCTATTTCTCTTCCAGAGGGTTAGCCGAAGTCTCCTGGACGTTCGGTCTGACGGTGTTTCTTGAATGAACGCGCTGGACTGACATCAGCGCAGCCCCTTGAAAAGCTAATCGAGGAATACCAGGGTACGACACCAGAGATCGATCTAAGGTTTGGATCTTCGTTTTTAGTAAAGACACCCTCTTGAGAGAATTCCCGCTCCTTCGCATCCGTGGGTGGCTATACCTTCGCCACCACATACATCTCCAAGCCCACCTTCGAGCCCTCCAAATTACCGCAGGTCGCCATAGGCATCAACACCAACACCAAACAACAGCCTTCGTCGTTACGATAACGAGATGATGTAAAGGAGTAGTCGTGACTCATGACCTTTAAAAAAGAGCTGAACTACCACTCAGTGCGAGGTATGACAGGAATGTGGTTGAGGGTCAGGTAAGCAAGCTTAAAAGGTGCGAGGACTTTACCCATCTGGCATCTCGCCAACGTACAAACTCAAATGGGGGATATTGATATCTTCCAAGAGCACTTGATCACACAGCGGGAAATTACTATTGGGGAATCCATCTCGGAGCTTGTTCAGCACTGGTGGTTATCCTGCTGGTGAGTCGTCTGCCATCCGTTCCTCTGCCAGTGAGGTCGCAGGCTTACATGTGTCGAGTACTGGACCTGCTGTTCTCTGGAAGCATCGGGCGCGGTGACTCTGAACAAGCAGGAGTTGGGAGAGTGAGGGGCAGCAGAGTCGAGTTTTCGAAATTGCACGATAACGATGGTATGGTAAACGACTGGCAGTGAGGCACAACTCTTTAGCTAGCTGTTGTGAGATACGGTTGGGAAAGCTCTCGAGCTTATCGCCAGAGCGATGCTTGATGACACGAAGAGCTTCTGCGCAGTCGTGAAAAGTAGCGGGGCCGATACGGACCAACTATATATGGCTTGGACGAGCACCGTAACGGGGGAGCAACGTTGCTGCCATAACACCAAAGTAAAGTGTGAGAAGTAACTACCGTACATACCAGAGTCACATAATTACATTCTTCATGAGGGTCTGGAGGGTCTGTGGAGGGTAGGTTGGCCGCCAATACCGATGACAGTCACGATCTTCAGGTTCCCGCCTGCCCCCACACATACACATACACACAGACACAGATTCGACTCCGAAGCTGCAAGAAAGGCGGGAAGTCCCCCGCACCACACACGCGGAATCGCGGATCCTTGTCAAGCATACTTACAGAGTAACCTAGCCGACTTCTTTCCTCCCTCATCCCAGCGTCGTGTGATGACAGCGTACGTCAGCATCCGGTTTCATGCTTCGCTGACAGAGAAAGGCTTGCGACTGCGAGACATCAGAGATGGTTTGATGCTCACCACAATCCATCACCTTTTGCTGGATTTGTCCCGTGGTGCGGGTCCGAACGGACGCTGTTCTGGCCGTAATCACTTCATTTTCTAGTTCCCAGAAGGGGCCCGCCACTAAATGGAACTACCGTACGGGTACTCAAAGAATTCGCGCTTGACGCGCCCACAATTCTCGCGACCTACACGTGACGCCGGAAATGGCCGTGCGTGCCATTTGCATCTCTCACGCTGCTCGGTGATTTTTGCAGCTGCGATGCTCGACGTGAGGCATTTCCCGCAACCTCTGGCACAGGTGATGGTTCTCTAGGGTTAGGGTTAGGGTTCAAGAGTAAGGAGCACCGTAAGCTCGTCCCCCAGCCTGCACGAATTGAAGGTACCAGTATGAGCCGCGGTGCCTGACGTCGAGCTGCGGCATACGGTACGAGGCGAACCTGCAAAAACCCCACGCCAATAACGGAGTTGGTAACCGCTCTCACCAAGCCTGCAAGCCCTCCCTTGGACGAATAGAGGGCCGCCTGACCCCAGCAACCACCAGTGTCAAACTCTGTCGCTGCTCTCCAGCTCTCTCTCTCTCTTCACACCTCTTCTCGACATAGTCAATCCGGGTGAATTCATGTCGTCGCCTTAGGTCGAGCTGGCGCTTCGCAAATCTCGCCGCGTCCACACGCGGAACACAAATTTCTTGCTGCCGCATGCCCCACCCCCCTCGTCTCGAGCCGTACTTGGGAAGCACCTGTCCCAATCACCCTTCGACATACGATGAATTCAGTCGGAGACGCCCAGCCATGGTCGCAGCCTGAACAGCACCACATGGATTCCGAATTCTCAAACTTCCTTGACCTGGGCGTGGATTTCGAGAACATCGACTTCAATCTCGGGGAAGCCATGGCCGAGAATGCGCAAAACGGCGCGCAACACCATGGAGACATTCAATCGCTACAGAACGACGCGCAGCATATGCAGCATGACGGCAGCATCCAGCCTCAGCAGTTCTCACTTCAGAGCGAGCAGTTGAGCCAGACTAGCGGCGACGTCTTCAACTTCGGCTTCCATCAACACCTCCAGCAGCCACAGCCACCACACCCCAACCAGCATGCCTTCAATTTCCAGCCGCAACATGATGGACAGTATCATCCGCACCAGATGGTCCCTCCGACCCCGAACAGTGTTGAAATGCACGGCGACCCTACCCGCTATCTGCAGCAGTACGGGGACGCACATGCCCGTGCCATGATGGAACAGCAATACAAGCAGCAACAGGAGATGGTGGGTTCTGCAGTTTTAGGAAAGTCATTCGCATGTCGTCTAACAGCTTACCATCAGGCCACCTACACTCCCATCGTCTCTCCTAGTGACACCCCCATCGACGTCCGCTTTAACTTGCAACAAGAGTTCACCGTACCCG
>Ga0068618_1000012_pt1 | contig 29673 bp, 36 predicted proteins | sample InSIn2SAF170_2_FD_77423 | JGI IMG/M metagenome (GOLD analysis project Ga0068618, IMG submission 77423) | Clean room microbial communities from NASA Spacecraft Assembly Facility at Jet Propulsion Laboratory, Pasadena, California, USA -... ...
AATCACTCGATGTAAAAAGAAACATGGTGGGTAGTACAACTGTTGGGGGCCACAAGAACAAAGTTATCTATTCTCGGTCGGCTACAAGCAGTATGTGCAGATTTTGGTGTGGATGAGTTCAGAATATTCTTCTCAAAAACGGCTTTCTCGCAAGTCACCAGCCATTGGTGGTTGAGGTCAGCCAGTACATATCTTTAGACACTTTCTTTTCTTCTCCGGTAGTGAGACATCAGCATGTCAAACTCCAATGAATACACAAGATTAAAAAAAGCATCCGTTCAACAATTCTTCATGCAATTTGAGTAATACTTGCTTCGGTCTTTGACTTTGTTGAACATGTGACACCACTGATTATCCAGGTACATTGCAATAACATGGTTGATCGATGTTCAATTTTCGGCTGTTCCTGGGTCATTTCCAAGACTCCATCTTTAACAAATCACCTAATCTGTCCATCCCGGACATGCAATCAAAGCCCGGGCCGGTGATGTTAATCCTATTGCGGCTGCCAAGCTGATCAAGCCATGATTATCTTATCGTTTCTTATTGTTCGATAATGTTACACCGCTTAACATCTACGACGGTATACATATTCTGCTCATCCTATTCTCTCCATTCCGGCGCTCCTTCTCGTGAATAGATAACTTTGTTCTTGTGGCCCCCAACAGTTGTACTACCCACCATGTTTCTTTTTACATCGAGTGATTGACAACCAAGACCCAATGCTGGATTGGAACATGTGAAACAGTCGGCTAAGTACAACTTGGCGCGGTTGTGGCGTGGAGGCTGTCGATGGCCAACTTTGCGACACATCCACTTTTTCTAAACAAATCCATATTTGGAAAGCGCTTCTTCTTACTTTCCCTGCTTAGTAGCGAGTGCTGACGACAGCTTCGTTTCGTGTCTTTCTGTGGAAGAAATAGAAGATTGACAACCTATCAGGTATGGATGTATTGTCGCTCGCCTAACAGTCTAGCTACTATACTTCCGAGTCCCTATTCGAGTCGAGTCCTGTCACGACACGAGCCGCGTTTTTGACGCGCCTACCGAGTACAAGGATTGAATGAGGCCAACAGCGCATGTCTCCAACTGTCCACGATTTGTGTGTGGTGGTCAACACCAGAATCTATTAGCATATCAATGCAGATCCTTGCCAGCACGCCTTGAATACACGTGCAATAGAGTGCAAATCCTCACATCAAGCACTCTTGCATTCATGCCCGTATGGAAATACCATCCGACAACACTGTAAGCATAGCGCACAGTAACAATATCCATTTTCAGCGCGGTTGCCAAACACGCACCATTGAACTCTCAACGCGACCATCGAGGATTCTAGCTGAACAACTGTCAACGCCATCGAGGTCATCATCTTTCGCGTTAAGTGCTTGCATGTTCTCCCCCATCAGAGTCCGCTTGTTGTCTCAAACTACTGTACTGATGGGACGAACCTTCTCATCCTTTCCGCTTCTTAGGCAGGGAGGTTGGGAAATTAGGTTGACATACTGTGGAGGCATGGCACATCACAAATTGCAGATCATCGTCGATTCCAAGTCTCGGATACACCTGCGTCACACAGCATGCAAGCAGAACAACACACCAGCCTCGTATCGCACGCAATTCACCACACGCGAATACGACCCCAGACCTACAATAGCGTTTCTCATTATCGTGCCTCCAGACTTTAAGCAAGCCATGAGCAATATCGCGTTGCACATGGAAATATGGAAGGATGCTCTTGGCCCCATCCTCACGCTCAAGAGGATGCATGAAACTATCATTAGAATGGTTACTGTTGACAACGGCAGGATCTGCTCGCAGCCTCTGGAGACCATGCGAACACTCGTCCGCTAGCTCAGCTTGTCCATGTCCGCTGCTTCAACAAACCCTAGCTGGGAAGTGTGTCGTGTGCCTTCTACACGACTTCCATTCTCTAATCATCTCTCCATTCGAAGCCACTCTCGGCATGACATTCAAGGCTAACAATTACCCCCACGAGGTAACAGCGTTTTTCGTTGGCACAGTGAGCATGTCCCACTATGAAACCAGCAAAGGTTGAGCCACACTCATCATATAGCATTGCATTCAATCGTTCGTCCGAGCGGACCATATCATCACGATGCTACACAGGTACTATACATCGTTCACGGACTTGAACAACCCCCACTCCACCCTCTCATTGTTATCTCGAGACATTCTCGCCCCATCACACCTCCAGCATAGTGCACATATCTGTATTAAATGTCCGACCACTAACACATCTCACTCCTTCAGCTCAATTGATCTTACCTTAGGTATTCCATATCACAGCATTTGTCCAACAAGATCTGAGACCCACCGCTGGCTTGCATCAACGGGGTTATGTACGCTGATGATCGATGGAGGATGTGGAGATTCGGTATGTTATATTTAATGCTTATGCTGTGCTTATGTTTACGCTGTGTAACACACTTTACATGTGATAGATGGCTCCTCCTCTCTCTGGTCTTGTCAGGTCATGTTAGGTTGGTTGTCTGGCATTCAGCTGAAAGAGGAAACGGAAATGGGTGTGGAAACTGTAGAGTGTGATACGATTCAGGTAGGTACGTAGGTGTTGATAGGATGAATGGATGTTGAGTGCGTGAGGGATAGTGTAGCGTAATGTAGTGTAGTCTACGTACAGTAGCGTATATGCAGTATACTTAGATAGATCACTCTTATTCAGATGACTGGTTTTGTACTGTGGAAGTAGGTAGTGTATTGTACTGCACTGTACCATCGTCTTCCAGTGTCTATTGGAGGTATGTATGCTACGTGTAGGCTAAGGTATCTCACTTGGAATAAACCAGATCCTTGCTACCATTTTAGCATACCATGCCATGTACAGTAAGCAAGTGTAGTGTAAACGCATTGCCATCCTCTATCACCCACATCCCCTTCACTTCACCTCATCTCAATCCAGCAACACTACTACCACTCCTACTGCTACTCCCACACCTCCCACCTCACACCTCCAATACCCAAGTATCAGAGTATCTACCATCCACCACCACTCATCCCAGCAATAGCAGCAATCCGCTCCGAGTCACCCAAGTTCTTCTTCTTGCCCACATCGCTCTCGACCTTGCGGTACGTGGTGTAGCATAATTTACTCTGTGGGACTGATACTATGTCCGACCAGTGGTGTAGTAAGGCGTGGATTTCTGTTGTGTTGATTCCGTTTATGATTTCACTAGGTGACGGTTTGTATTGGTTATCGTTGATGTGGCCGTTTGACATGTGTACGTCTGCGTCGTCGTTGTTTTCGTGACTTTGGTCAATGTCATTATCGTTGTCGGACTCGGATTCCGTATCGGCGGAAAAATATGCCTCGTCTATGCGGGCTTGCCATTCTTTCTGGCTTGCTGGGTTTTTTGCATTGGTGGTCACGACTTCATGCCGTGTTTGTGGTAGGACGTTCGCGACGTCTTCGAGTTTGATTTGGCCACCGCCGTTGGTGCAGCCGCCTGGACAAGCCATGACTTCTACGTATGCGTAGTCGCTGCTGCCGCCGGTAGCTGTGCCGTTTATGAGACGTCGTCTTGCGGTCGCGCCTGGTAGACCGGCTTTTGGTGGCTTGAGTTTACGGACTAGGTTTTGGATGTTTCGGAAGCCGTAGTAGCGTGCGCATTTGAGGAGTGGTTGGCCGGATGGGGAAGTGAGTGTGTATTCTGTCATGTCGATGTTGCGGCCTCGGGTTGCGGTTATGGTACTGCCGGGGTGGAGGTAAGATTGTGTTTGGAGGATATGGTGGAGGTAGCCCCCTGAGGTTGCGGCTTCGGGTGTTTGTGCGGCGAGGCGCGAGGATGGTCGGAGGAGGAATTTTGAGATGGTTGAGTCAGGAAAGGGTTGCTGAAGAGAAGCGGGAAGAGGTGTGGTAGGTAGGCTAGCGAGGGGGATAGATCGTGCAGTTGCTAGCGTTAGAAGTTCACGGGATGTTATAACACAATCGACATCGCGTATTGGTGTAGTGCTGGTGTCATCTGGATTTGTGTCGTGCCACCAGCGATCTGTGAGTTCTTCTCTACTTGCTTCGAGCTTCTTGTCGAAACAGGGCATAAGGGCTAAATGCCATATTTGCGAGGGATGAATGTTTAATTTCCTGCTTAGAACGGATTTGAGGAGAGTCCCAGAGAGAGCCTGCGGCGATTTAAGGGCGGATAAATGTGGGAGGATATGAGGGTGTGTTTTCTCGGCATAGCAAACCCAACCAGGACAGGCGGATGTTATGACTGGCTTTCTCTGTGGTTGATTTGCAAGAGATTCTGCAACTTCTTCTGCGCCGAGGACTAGGCAAGCCTCACGCATGCGGTTCGTGTCGAAGACATAGTTGAAATATGAATTGTTGTTGCCACCTAACCGCAGACCTTGAGCGCCACTAAGAAATTGTTCTATCAGACGTCCTGCTCTTCGCTCTGAAATCCCAAATGTGGCAGCTATACTTGCGCGAACTTGTGGACTAATGCTTGCGACAAAGATTTTTGCATCTGCAGGTATGGAGGGCGAATCAGTCGAGTTGAGGATGTGGCGGACATCGATGGTCGAATACGCGTCAAGGGTATTAATAACTTCGGTGTGTGACTGTAAAGAGACAAGGACTGCTTCAGCCGATGTTACACAGCCTGAACATGCTAGACAGTCCGTCAGAGATATCGACGCCGGCGCAGGGTTCTGTGCCTGGACTTTGTCTTCTGTGGTTACTTCGTACGGATTCGAGTCGTCGATTTTCGGGAGGGTTTCGACAGGTTTGATACACGCGACACCAGGTGAAATAAAATCATTCAAGTCATCTGCTGACAGAATGGCTGAACTCATCGTAAGTCGTTGCTCACGACCGAAGGGTGGCGGCGGTGTTAGCTGGGGCGCAAGTTCCTCTGCTGGACAATCAATTTCGCAAAATAAGAATATCACAGATTCAAGGGATAGAGAGACACGTCAAGATGGTCAAGAAAGGCATTGCATTAGTTACTATCTTGTCAGATAAGATGAAATCTGTGTTGGGTAGAGATGACAAAGACAATAATTTGTGTGGCCGATGGTCGGATGGCAAAAAGTTTGGGTGACACAAGGGATTGATTGCAGCCTGAGGCAAATAAAATAGCTTATTCATTAATTGGGAGTTTTTGGTCCGGTTGAGATTCGACGGTGTTGGTCCCTAAAGGAACTTCCCTCATACCGTGTCATTTTTGGTCACTTCGGGACTTCCATTCTTCGTGACATATATCATCTCGCGATGAAGACTTCCATCCAGTACATATGGTACTCATCACTCGAGGTGCTTCTTGGCTTTATACTGACAGGCCATCATCGCCGTTCGCCTGGTTCAGGGGTTCTCGCGATGCAGCGTGGTAGGGGAAGAAATGCTCCGCTGAGTGTCAGCTCACGCCCATGTACCCCATCGACGCAACCTCGGTAGCACCGTTATTGGCTGCACAATTGCCACTTGGGCTGGCTGGTATGTTCAAAGCCTGGAAGGGGCCTCCATAAATCTCCACAAAACGGTATGCTCGTGCCATTTCAGAAGACGGACTCGAGATGTGCTCACAAGGAGCACGGCCTATTGGTAAGAAATTTAGGAAAGTTATGCGCCAAAACTTTCGTTGTCGAAGACACCTGCAAATGATTCGCCGGCTCATACGTGGCGAACAAGGTGAAGCCGGCGCTTATGCTTCGTCATGCTAAAGTACTTCGTGAGCTCAAGCAATGCTTCCTCAGCAGCAGTCTGATCAGATTTTCAATGCGACAAAACTATCTACTGAAGATGACGCTCTCTACCACCTTGCGACCTGATGAGCTTACTCCTCGCCAAAAGCATGTTCATAGGATTATGCAGAGTGGCAGTACTGTACAAGTACTTGTGCCGTATTTCGAAAACCTGATTGGAAGTGGACAGGGGTCTGAAGTGCTACCTTGGCGCGGTTGTGGCGCAAATGCATGTGCATATCGAGCATGGCGTTGGAGCAGCTTCTGTAAGGAACTGGCGACTGTAAGCAGCTCGTCTTATTGCTAGGCAAATCTTGGTCCCCTATTGCGGCCGCACTTATACTGCTGACTGAGAATCATATTGGATTGCGGCTACTATGAAAACTTCGTTCAACTCTTGTCAAAGTGCATTTTAAGCACAGACACGCCGTGAATGCCTCCACCCCCTTCGATTCAGGCGCACGGATTGAACAGTCACTCAATGGTGACATAGTCTGGACTCGACTACAACAGTGACCGCGGTGCTGTTCAACGGATGTTCTGGCCTTCAAACGTACCTAACAGCGTTTGTACTGTAGACATCTTGATCGACTTCAATTCCATGCTCGCACTGGAAGGATAGTCTTTGTCGCGGCTGGAAGGCGATATGTTGCGCAACGCCACTCTTTACGTCCTTCTCGCTTTCGTCTTCGTTTTTATTATTCACACCTTCACCTCTGGCTTCGGTCGAGAGACGACGCCGGTAGAAGGAAATGGCAGGCCTGACTTCTGGAAACAACCATCGCATCAGTCGAATGGATCCGCAATCGAGGAGTTTGAGAAGCCGGGGTTAAACTGGACGTCTTCTCAAGAACCTGTACCTCAGGAACCCGTGCCCAGCAAAGATGCAGAGACGAATCAACTCATCGATAGACTAATTGGGGAGGCTAATACTACCTTTGATAATCTCCTCGCCCGTCGATCGCTTACACTGGAGAACGCGGCCCAAGCCTATCGTGAGAGACGAGACAGACATCCACCTCCCGGATTTGATGAATGGTTCGATTACGCCCAGGAACACGACGCCATAATTGTCGAGGACTTTTGGGACCAGATTTATGATGATCTCGAGCCATTTTGGGCTCTTCCGCCTGCTCAAATTCGTGCCCAAGCTCGCGCAGCCGGCATGGCAGTCTACACTAAAGAAGGTCAGGCGTTTACCGACACAGATTGGTTCTGGCATGTCATTTGGAAGAATATGATGCAAGAAGTGGCATACATGTTACCGGACATGTTAATTCCACTCAATCCCATGGACGAACCTCGTCTCATGGTGCCTTTCAAAGATATAAGTGCATATGTGGCGAAGGCAGATCACGAAAAACTCATGCCGAAAGCTAGTGAGGTTGTGCAACGCACGGCAGGGTGGAATGTAGGTAGCGAAACATCAGTCGAGACACCTAAGGTTGATTGGATTGATAGAGGAGCACCATACTCTTGGGCCCGTCAGGCGTGTCCTCCTGATAGCCCCATCCAATCGGACATGGAGGTCATGTACGCTCATCGTGCATCAACTGGTGAATCAGTATCCAACACAGTGGTCGACTCAACCAAGATATTTGCCGAAAACTCAACGTTTGCCTCGGACTCATGTTCAGATCCGGCTATAGCCGACTACCATGCTGCTCTGACGAGTCCCTTGACGCTTAGTGTCTCCCAGACCTTGCAGCCTCTCTTTGGTGGATCGAAGCTCTCGGTCAACAACGACATTTTGCTGCCGGCCCCCATGTACTGGAATGGGGAAGAAAGGTTCGACCAAGGCGATGTAACACCTTGGTCGCAGAAGTCAAATGCCATAGTTTGGCGCGGTACAGCAACTGGAGGCCGACACGACGCCTTCAATTGGCCTCATTTTCAACGGCTTCGGTTCGTCGCACTGACAAATGGGACAAAATATTCCACCATGGATGGCACCTATGACAGAGTTTTTCCACCTGCACAGCGCCAGCTTGCCGTTGATCCACTTCCGCTCAGCCTACAGGCGAACCTCTCGACGTACCTTGAGCAGACGCAAAATGTGGGCTTTACCGAACTGTTCTGCGACGTCCCCCAGGAGGAAGGCAAATGCTGGTATCTCGACACACAATTCCAAGTCGTGGACGTAGTCACTCTCGCAGAACAATACAGACATAAAATCATCCCCGACATCGACGGAAACTCGTTTAGTGGTCGATACCGTTCCTTCCTGCTCAGCAACTCCTTACCCTTCAAGGCCACGCTCTTCCGAGAATGGCACGATAGTCGTCTTGTTGCGTGGAAACACTTTGTGCCGATGAACAACAGATTTACTGACTATTACGCTTTGCTGGCCTACTTCTTAGGATGCAACAAGGATATTTGTGGATCGGATGGAATGGTTGCTGCGCATGATGCTGAGGCCGAAATGATTGCCACGGCAGGAAGTGAATGGGCCAAGAAGGTGTTGAGGAAGGAAGATATGCAAATCTATGTTGCTAGGCTCTTGTTAGAATATGGTAGAATCACGGACGATAATCGGATGTGGACGGGTTGGGTGGACGATCTTTTGCCAGAAACTGGCAACTTCACAAGCGAGACGGTTGAGGAGTGATTGAGACCACGGCTAATGAGTTGTTCTGTACGGCGTTGGCGGTTTGAATGTGTAAGGCAAGCGATAGTTGGTTCTTGATGTCTTTTTTGACGTGGTCTGTTGTTTATACGTACATACCATCAGTTTGGGTGGAAAGCAAATGGCCGTTTTGATGATGACTACCTAACCGCTCAATAATGTTGTTCTTAATCACTACTCCTCAGTGTTTTGTACATATATACTCATTTTGTAGATAGACATTGACTTATAGGCCTTCAGTAAGAACATTGATGATAGAAAGTCGTCTTCGTTACGAAACTACGCAAATCATTCAAAGATCATGCAGTCGAATTCATCAAAATAGGCAAAATTTATCCTTTTCGAAATCGGCCATTTGGTATCAGGCACAGCTTCCACTTCGGGTGTGTCCACAGCATGACTGGTGTATCGTACTATAGGTACCTAGGTAGTATTCCATACAACGTTTCGTTTTACCCTCAGCCACTTCTCCCCGAGATTGCTCAAGCCTGTTATCCAGCCCCAGTAGCACCTTACCTACCTATCTAACTACCTAACCCCCACCCCTCAACAACCTCACCCACTCAAAAGCGCCTTCCCAGTCCACCTCACCGGCGCAACATCAGTATAATTCTTCAAATCCCCATGCACCTCGGGAATCGCCTTCGCATACGCCTTATCAAACGCCTCCTTGCTCTCCCAGTACATGATAGCCTGCACATGCATGCCCGATGGATCATTCTCGTCGAATTGGATGACGGACCATGATTTCATGCCCAGGGGACCCCAGTGCTCTTGCACGATTTTCATGTGCGTGTTTAGGTAGTAGTCTACGTTGAAGGTCATGCCCTGTTTGCGGGGGTAGGAGACGTAGATTGCTGTTGACATTTTTGCGTGTGGTGGTGTATGGAGGTGGAGATGTGGTGTGTTTGTCTGTTAGCGGAGTGAGTGATGTTGTGGTTGTATGAGCCTTTGGTATGTGTTTAGTCGTTTGAAAGTGCCTCGGTGGGTGAGTGATACATCGCTCTCTTATAAGTATTTGTACGTACTAGCCAAGTCGTTACCGTACTTCACAATTTCTCCTCACGACCTTTGTCAAGCAATATCCTCGGCTCTCCTCGGTCGGTCACTCACCCATGCACCACACTTGAACATCCTCTGTTACCCTACACAAACCGGGCTATCATCATAAACACATATTTGAAATCCAGTTCTGTGTCAATCAGTATCATGAATCTATACTCGAAAGAGTGGTAATTGCTCTATCTAGGTACCTACGTGCCGTGGGAAACATGCACTGTACAACTGACGTGTGGCGGATATCTTGGCACAATCTGGTGTAAATCTTCACGTGATTCCTACTGTAGCTCTTCACACAATGTGAACTTGAAACCTCTTCATCGTCTCCTCTTTACGACGGCAACTAAATTAGTACAGTACTGCATATGGTTGCATCGAACCTCACACACGCTTCTTGACGCCTTCCGTATCCTTCAACTCATTCCCACCACTCGTAACGAGAGCAGTCCGTCCTTCAATCTCATCGAACTTGAGCACAGACAAGATTTCATCAGCCAGTACTTCCATCCTACTCGTTGTATCAGGAATGTCTCGATCCCGTAGTTGATCTGATCCAAGTCCATGAAACAGGAGCGCAAGGACCGAGCCTTTCCACAGTGGATATTTATTTCGTTTGGCGTCGAGCATTGTCCATACCAGGAGTGCCGTGCCCGCTAGGATGAGGGTCAAAGGTAGTGATAGCCAGGCCCATCTCACGTGAACGTGTGGTCCGGGGCTCCCAGCATATCCTTCCACCCATGTGGGGTACGTTTGCTTGTTGAGCAAATTGAGCGATTCTACTATACTTCCTAGCAGTGTGTCAATACTGAATTCGATCACACGCTCGACTTGCGCGGGAGCCCCTTCCACTAAGTCGGATCCCAGGGGAGAAAAGTGGTTTGCGCCATCATATTTGGCGCAGGTGAAGGTTGAACCATTTGGGGACCCGCAAGGTCCAGTTGTCACGGCACTTGTAATAGTCCCCCCAAAAGGATCCGTAATCATGTCCTGCCAAACATTTTGATACCCGTCAAAAAAAGCTCTGACACAAAACATGAGCTGTGCTGGGTCGGAGTTTGTGCAGCTTCCGTCTTGATCGTCGACACAGCCAGATGTCTTTGTGCTAGAGGATGTGGGTACGATCTCATCATCCGCTGACCAACAGTACCCCAAACCCCCGTCGTTGTCGGGATTTCTGTGAAAGCTTTTGCCATACCGAGCATCGGAACGACTGCCATGCTGTGTGTTGTTTTTCACGAACACGTCGTAGTCACGAAGGCAGAAGCCCACAGCACACTCCTCTGCATCAACTATCACGTACTGAGTGTCGGTGAAGTTGAACGTGAGTATTGTAAACGCAAACAATGGAGATTTTACCCCCTGTATGGAGTCTATTTCCTCTAGCACTAGTAATCCATCGAAAGACATGTTTCCGAGCTTGTACATTGCATACATAGGTGCGGAAAGGTACAAAACAGTGTTGTCGACCGGATTCGTTTCATTCAAAACCACCGAGAGATCTGGCACTATGCTAACAGATACCTGTTGATCGACGTATTGACCGATACCGAATCCTATATTGCAGACTAAATCCCCTGTAAGGGTCGTGTAGTTGGCGTTGGCGTAGAGAGATTCTAGCGAGCAGTTCATCGTCGGTGTTGATTCTGGCTTCCCGCAAGCATGACACAGGTCTAGTGCAGTAAAAGTGTCCCAGGTACAATCCGTGAAAGAACTCGGACATTGCAATCCAGGAATTAGTGACGAACTATTTGACCAGAAAGCCGACTCTACATTGCTTATGACCCAATTTGGTAATTCTGTAGAGATGTTCGGGAAGAAAGTAAGAGATTGCTGTACTACTGCTGTGTTAGTAGGCTGCATTGACAAAATGTATGGATATGTCAAACTTTGCTGAACGAAAGGCTCAAAGAGTAGGGCAAGAATGAGGACCATTGCGCCAAACGATGCAACAGAGTGAGTATGATGATCGAACACAATGCGTAGCGCTCCTAAGGGTCCCCGACTGGCATCTTCAAACAATTGCATGTGGTTGAGCTTTCGAGTTTGTTGGTACCACCTCCATTTCAACTGGCTGATACAGCTTGACACTACGAGCAACAGTGACGACTTGCTCACAGTTGAGAAAACGGCAATAATGGTATTTATCGTTAACCCTTTGGGCAAGGAAGGAAGTGGTATTGAAAACACCCAGTATAACCCAGATGGCCGATCCAAAGGTCCAGCAGATGCTCAATGCAATAATCTCTAATATCCACGTGTCTGACCATAAATTTTTCATTCGCGTCCAGAAATTGGGCTTCGCTGGTGACCCGGTCTTTCCATCTTGTTGGTCAGTCTTCGTTTCTGATAGCAGGCTTGTTGTTGGTGTGGTGGACGGAATAGTCGAATAGATGTTTTCAGCTCCACTGACAGTTTGGACATGATGCTGATTGATGGTTTCAGCCTGATCAACGTCTTCCGACATATTGTTTCAAATCGTGAACGGATGGTAGTTTTGATGTCCTCTTTTCACTTTCGAAGCATGATGAGGTGTTTTGCGATGCTGTAACGGCAGAAAAGCCGACAACAACAGTAGTGGTATCGAGAAGATGAATATGAGAGATACTACGGAGTGCTTGGTGAGCTAAAGTAGTGGATGTTAGATCCACTAGCTCCCACAATTTCTCCATTGGTAAATTGACAACGTCATAAGCTTTCCTCATAGTAATTGGCAAGTGGGTTCAAAACATCACCTCGTTCTTACCTTTTCATATCGTCGTGAACTTGAAACCTCCACGCCGTCTCCTCTTGACGGCAACTATTCAACCAGTACATCACTCCTCAGCCTTCGAATCATCAAGACAGTGTCCCCATGTCGGTCTTCACAAGACTCGGTTCCATGCTTGGTCTGACCAACGACCCCTCCTATTCCGTTGTCAACATTCCCAACCGAGCTCCTTACTATCTGATCTACCACTTCTTTTTCGCCTATGTCGTCCTCTCTACTCGTGGCACCAAAAATTACTACGGCATTGATCACAATTCCAATCCTCGCTCTGACACAACAGTATATGGTGAACGCGCTGTCAAAGAAGGCAAAATGACCCAGCAGCAGCTTAAATTCCTTCAGCGCAACGAAGCATGTCACGCCAACTCTATGGAACACTTTCCGGTGTTTGCAGCAGCCACATTGTTCGCGACGACCTCAGGCGTAGCGGCCCAGCAGGTCAACATTGGATGTGCTGTGTACACAATTGCCAGGCTCGTGTATGCTGCTGCGTACTTGAAGATCGAGCGAGGGAGTTTGACTTATATTCGGAGCGCTGCCTGGTGGGTCGGAAACATTTCTTGCTTTTATTTGTTGTGGAGAGCTGGAACGGTGCTTAACGGTGGGAGATAGGGGCACAACTTCACCAGAAACTGATGTGACATTCCAGGCTTTGAGCCAGATAACGTGGTCTGTTCTGCTGTGGTAATTCGATCATACATGGTAACACAAGGATGCACCAGTAATTCGAAGCACTGCAGTTGCACCTCAAGACCTGCTTCCAACCCCTTTCACAACTACGTCATGTTGCGAAGCGTTAGTATCACTTTAATCTCACCGTGTCCCTCAAGATTTCGATACTTCATCATGATATTCCCACCAGCAGAGTAAGACCTCCAGTCCTGCCGAGTGCTCTGTCTCCATCAAATATGACGTCTGCACTATCAAGGACGACCGTTCAACGGCAGCCTCTCGCATGGCTCGTGGATTTGCTGACCGAAGTCCGAATACTGGTCTACGAAAATAACTTTAAAGGAGTGAAACTGGACGTGAAAACCTTCCCTTCGACCGATGGACGACATCTCCAATGTCAGCGACCAACACGGGAAGCAGCACGGCGGAAAGCAAAGCCCCTTCCAATAAAACATGTTACAACCACAACGCGGGTTTCTTATCCTGTGACGACTGTTTTACTTGTTTCCAAGCAGGTCAGGAATGAAAGCCTCCCTCAACTCTTCAAACACTGCCAATTTAGGCTGCGAGCCAATATCGAGGGCTGTGGCGTTCCCTACACTATGTACAGGTCAATGCAGCGCATTACTTGTTCGGTTCTTGCTCTCGACCTCCTCACAAGGCTGCAAATGCATCCTAAGCAACTTGTTCTGGAGAAATTTTGTGTCCACAAAACACGCCACAGGCGACAACCGTCACTAAACAAACTGGAACAATAGTTGAATGTAGTTCACAACCTGGAAATACCAGTAGTTCGGATAAATTTCCTATTCCTTTTTGGTTATTCAAATGAGAAACTTGTCTCTGTAGAAGCAGTTCGGCGAGATCACTCCTACATGATCTATATGAAATGTTTCATGAGAAACGACGACTACAAAGCGCGTATTATTTCAGCCATGGACATGGAGGGCAGAGACTTTCAGGTGGTATTCCAAAGTGGCAGTGGCTGGTAAGGAGTCAAACTAGTGGTTCGATACGGCATTCTCCCGGGGATGCAATTGAAATCTAAGGGAGACTTCTACTGTGCATCTACGCACTGGTAATGTTGACGATGATGATGTGTTCATATCTGACTCAGCCGCTGTCGACAGCTATATAACGTGGCTAATACTAGGTAACAAACGAATTCGGAACTCGTCGTCTTCACTCCTCCCTGGTTGGATATGGTTGTTGCTATTGTTGTGATTCTCGTTGCTTGTGTCTAAGCACTGGTATCGGAGCTATTCGAGCATGTTGTGACTATCTTACTAGCAGCCGTAGCTCGGTGTGAATGAGCTGTTGACCCACGATCGGTCACGCTAGAACCCATATTTGAGTGAGATTCAGGCAATTCACTTCACATCTGCTCAGTCACGGCTTCCATCCCTTGCCGTATGCCGCACTGCCCGCGCCTTTTGCACCACCTGCCGAGCACCATCTTCCGCCCTAGCCTTCACCTTCAACAAATCTTTGGCAGCGGCTTTAAGCTGCTGCCAAGCAGTCTTATCTCGACTGTTCAAACCACTAGGTATGTCGATATCCTCAATCTGGATGCAGTTGTCCCCACTTGGGTCGTTGTCCATTTCGTGTGTTATGGCATTGATGTCCTCAAGGGATCCATACCAGTTGTTCTCTTCCCAGTTGTTGCTTAAGCGCCCCACGTACACTATCAGTACCTGTACACGTTCCAGCAACTGGTTTGCCACGCTGATAATGTTCTGCTGTACTGTCTCGAAGTCCTCACTCTCGACAGGTGGAAGATTCACAACTGCATCTCTCGTCGCTTGCAACGAGATTTGGTGCTGCAACCTCTGGTGTCTCCAATCATTGCACTCATCATGCAGTGCCTCCTTTGCTTCGACAAGTTTCTTGGAACCTGTCAGGTTTCGAGGGGGGCGGGTAGACATCACGTTTCAAGTGTTGTCTCTTGTGCGAAAGATTTCCCAGGGATCTCGCTTGAGATCGTTGGAATTGAAAGATGGAAGATTGTGATAATGAATTTGACAGTGCCTGAACTCACTTGCGATGCGATAGAGGTTTTAACCGGGATCTGCTTTCTAGACTTCATGGCATCCTACCTATGAACAATCTTATACATGGTAATCTTTCTCATGGACCGTTTGTGCAACATCACAGATTCGTCACTTAACGGTTGGTGTTCTGAGTGACAAGCATGATTCCTAAACCATGAGAGGACCTTACGACTGAAGAATCTGTATCGACACGCCTAGCACAAGTGAATCACTGGAACCAACACGAACGGAACAGAAGACTCAAGACCACGTCATGCAAACTATACACACGTTGAGCTGCTAAGACAATAGTCATGGTGTTCACTACGTGTATTGCGCTGGCCAAATGGTGTCACTGCAGAGACTTGTGACAACCAAGCACTTTCCTATGCGGAGACAATCGTGCTGTTTACACGGCAAGATGAAGTGTCTATCGGGCTGTCACTAAGCACATTGAAAACGTTCCGCATTCAGTGAGCATGACATGGAGTCGTTTGTGGCCTACGTGGGCGAGGCTGCACACTTGCAGCATCCCAGACTGCTCCTCGGTCCTACCAGATGCACGACTCTAAGAGCTCAGATTTGAAGGTACGTGCAAACGAGAACGACGACTACTTCATACAACGCACACCGAATTCACGAATCATGCCCCTTTCATAATCGTCATCACAAATTCTACCATCGCAATGTTGACACAATGTCCGTATACCTATTGGGATATATACACTGCCTTAACTCGACTTCTTCAATAAGGCTGTCCAGAAAGGTCAGTTTTCCACGACCAAGAGGATGATGGAGCATTCGTTTCGAATATAGCTTTTACGCCCCTTGAATCGGTACGTAAATTTTCGTAGGGTAAAGAATGGAATCGTATGTTCATGTACTTACTTAATTATATAAATGGTTCATTCATACATAGATAGTGAAGTCCAAAAAAGAACTAAGGGACGGCATGAGAATGGGTGTTTCCTACACAGCTGAGTACAACTTTCACGCTCACTGATCCGCCTTGATGAGATCCGCGCCCTTTTCAGCGACGCAGTATGTCGTTGCCATGATACTAGTTCAATCTCGTTAGCATCCATCACATACAAAACATGGTGCATAAATAAGGGCAGAGAGGAGTTTTGTAACTTACTTCCCACTAACATGCGTCGGAAAAGTCGACGAATCGACAACCCTCAACTTATTCACGCCCTTCAACCGCAAACTATTATCCGTCGCCTCGCCCAGCGCACACGTGCCCATAATATGATACTGCGTACTAATATGATTCTTGACATACTCGATCCGTTCTTCTTCGGTCGTCAAATCTTTGCCAGTGGGCAGTAATTCCCGCCTCGTCAGATGCTGCGCCATAGTGGGATGTTGAGCGACTTTCATGATCCATTCTATCCCCGCCGCGAGGATCTTCGCATCGGCTTCGTTGCGGAAGTAGCCTGGGTCTATCCTTGGCGCGGCCTTGGGGTCGGAAGATGTGATGTGTACGGTTCCTCTGGACAGTGGGTGTTCGAGACAGATCAACAGCGAAATTTGTTGGGTTCCTTTGGGTGGGGCGCTGAAGAATTTCGTTTGGTCGGAGCCTTGAGCGACGTCGAGACGGCAGCCTATGACAAAAGTTTGGAGGTTGGCGAAGGTTGGGTCGCGGAGTTGGTCGATTATTACTTTCTCTTGGGCCTTTTCGAAGGGTGTTTTAGCGAGGGAGTTTTCGCGGATGGAGGAGACGGTCTCTTCGAGTTTTTCGGGCGAGACGATGGAGGAGTAGGATACGAAGCCCATTCCCATTCCTGGGCTGCCGTAGGGGCCTTTGCCGGTCTTTTCGTAGACTTCTTGTTGGGCTTTTTGGTATTCTTCGCCGTGGAGGGCGTCGAGACTTGTTATGCCCTCTGCTTTTTGTTAGGCTCTTCCCCTTATTTCTTGACAAAGTGTGCGAGGGTATGGTTGCTTACCTTTTAGGTCGAAGAGAATACCACCGAGCACGTGGTCCTGAAAGTTAGCACCGACAGCCTTGTTCTCAACCTTGACTTCAACACCAGCTGCACGAAGCACTTCGGGGTCACCAATACCAGAGAGTTCGAGAATTTGAGGTGTCTGGATAACGCCTGCACACAGTACGACTTCTCGAGAAGCTGAGATGGTGTGGGTTTGTCCATCGACAATAAACTCTGCACCAGTTGCAGTGTTGCCATCGAGAGTAATCTTTGACACGTGCGCGCCACAGAGTACTTTGAGATTCTTTCGACCAAGGTTAGGTCGAATATATCCAGTCGCTGCATAGCTTCGTTTGCCAGGATCATCAGTCCTGTTGACGGCACCCAACGAGGAGTAACTTTTCAGGTTAGCTTGCTGTAAATATAGAAATTACGAGACTAAGGAGCACGTACAAGCCCATATGGTCTCCTGACCAAGCATCATGAAGGGTCCTCTCAGTGCCTGTTGTCTCGTAGGCAGCATCGCAGAAATCTGAGAGAATTAGCTGTAGACTCCCTGCCATGCAATGTACCAACCTTTCTCAAAGGGGGAGTACCAATCATTGAAACTTGTGTGAATCGGTCCATCGGTACCATGGAATTCATCCTTTCCACCATGGGGCATAAATGATGGGTCGGCATGATGCGGCTCATTAGGATCAAGCGTTTGATGCTTCTTAAAATAGTTCTTCAGACCATCCCAGCCCCAACCTTTGTTTCCCATCCCTTCCTCCCAACCGTTGTAATCACCTTTGCTACCACGGACATACATTAGGTAGTTGATGCCACTGGAACCTCCTAGTAGTCTACCTCTCGGCATGCTGTATTTTTTGTTACCGGCATTCGGTTGAGGTACACTTTCGAAGCACCAGTCATACTTCGGCCTACCGATCAATGTTGGGTACAGAGATGGTGTGGAGACATTCTTATCGTCCATCAAGTTGTTCCCGGCTTCGATGACACCGACAGTGATGTTGGGGTCTTCAGTAAGTCGACCAGCCACGACACAACCGGCAGTACCACCGCCGAGTACGATGTAATCATACTTCTCTTTCATGAATTCGTCGACTGAACAGAGGGCACTGCCTCCGTGACCGTTGACGCCATTCGTATGCCCATTGACTCCGTTAGTAGCCATTTTGTTATGCTTGTGTCTTCTGCTGTTACCTCAGAGGGTTGAGGCCCTCGGCCATGAGGCACTCTTATGTCTTAGATCAACTCCGGCTGTCCCTCTGAATACTCCAAGGTGATCCTGAGGTCCGATTGGTCCCCGCAAAAGTCATCTCCCCAGAGTCCCCCGCAAGCGGAATCGGAGATGCAGAATTGACCATGTTGATGGGTGCGGATTTGGCACAGTTGTCTTGATTGAAACATGGATAACTGGTTGCTGGTATGTGCGTTCTCCAACTCGATTAATCCATTCTGCAACCATGCGACTTCCCTACAACAATCGTAACTCATACAACATCGTGACTTTATACTGTTATATTAGTCGATCAGTAGCTATAAAGTTGACGGTATAGACTCTGACAGTGGCGGGTGGAGAGGACATTCGTTGTAATTAGCGAAGGCGCTAATGGAAGACTTGCAACCCGAGCATGGAGATATCGAAGGACACAGTATGTTTATCTCTAGGATATATAGACACAATAGAGTCGAATCCGGAGAGTAGCAGACGGGGGAGATTGAAGTGAACCGGATTGGATTTCAACAAACATTCGGGATGTGTATGGAATGAAACCTCGGTACATAGGAATGAGTGCCGGTGAATGAGGTTGTCTATTAGTTATATTCTTCCACAGAAAGTCCCATGCTTCGCAATACTTGTTCTTCTGCCACTTGGAGGATTGAAGCACGAATGTAACGTAGCAAAGTGCAGATGGGTTGCCACTTGACTCCATTCTATGGTAGTTGTCAATCACACTTCTTCGCTCCGTGCACAAGTCGTCAATGATTCATGACTCCATCCAGATGTAAGTGCCTCCTCAAAGATAAATAACGCTCATAGGCAACTAACTTGATTTCAACTCTGACAAAATCAAACCAAGCACTTACCAACTGCACCAAATTCTTCGGGGAGAACAAATGGCCCCTCTTCCTTAGAATGTCCTTCTGCTCCTCCCACACCGTCCTACTAGCATACTTCGCTAGGATCAAGAAGGTCCGAATGGGACCGGAACTAGTCTGCAAACCCTCATCCAAGCTTCTCGTCAGGTCGTTTGTCTTCAAAATCAATAAAATAATTCTCGGGACATCACCGAGAAGCTTGACAAGTTGCTCAAGAAGATCGTCGCCGAAGGCCTCATTAATAGCTTCTTTCTCGTGGCTATCTCGAGCTGAGGTTGTGAGTTCATGACGCACAAGGACACGATAATCTCGTCCTGTGATTGCCGATGCGAACAGTGGGAACTGCTCGCTTGTGATGCCGGCGACTTCGTAAGCGTATTTTCGCATTCGTTCTTCATCCCCGTCGATCACTGCAAGCCAAAGCTTCGCGTAGTCTCTCCGTACCTTGTCTTCTGGCACTCTATATAATCCATGGTCGTACAATATCAGATCGAAATTGTAAGGATATCTTCTAGCACCATTGTATTTGACTGCGATGTTGCCACCGTGTGGATCACAGTGTAGTGGAGCGCCAGAAGAGAATATCATAGTGTTGAACACACGAGCCAGGGTTGCTGAGACTTCGTCACGAGATATAGAATGCGAGTCGAGATATTCGAGGTTGTCGAGCCGTGCACCGGAAACGTGATCCATAACCAGAAAGCGCTTGCTAGCCCAGATCACACTCGGTATTATGAGCGGAAAATTCGTGTTCTCGCGAAAATACTTTCGTGCAAAGCGAGCATTTTCACCCTCCATGACAAAGTCCAGCTCTTGTGGTAGCGAGGAGTCCATCTCCTCACTCAGCCATTCCATATCGTATTCCGGAAACGTCCGTTTCAAAGTCCGGAAGGTGAACCTCGTCAAGGCCATATCAAGGGGCACCCACTCCTCCAACGCTGGGTGTTGTACTTTGCAGGCAACTTTCTGGTGGTTGTCCTTCAGCACCGCGGTATGTACTTGTGCCAGAGACGCCGCCCCTAACGGTTCTCTCGAAAACTCTTCAAAATCGTCGAGTAGCTTTCTGCCAGTATCGCGGAGGTACATCGCCTCGATCGACTCGTAGGAGGACACAGGACATCTATCTTGCAATGGTATGAATGTGGTTGTCCATTCGGTGGGCAGTAAATAACCCATACTCGATAGGTGTTGACCAAGTTTGATGAAGATGGAGCCATTCTGCTCGCAGACTCGAAGTGTTCGTTCGGCGCATCGCTTGTGGCAGGCTCTGAGGAAAGCAACTTCTTCTTCGTGGTTATCGTGGTGCTGCTTCAGTGTCGTCCGGTAACTAGAGTGCGTCAGCTACGAAGGCGTGCCTCGATGTGGTGGACCAACTCTTGTATACAAAGGTACAGGGTGCTAACCACTCTACCCGTACGCGCGGCAGCTTTGTACCAATGGCGTAGATCATCTCGCAGTAGATATGCACTTCCAGTGATGCCAACCGCAGCGACAGCGAGATAGATTCGGTTGACTCGCTTAGCACCACGAACTAATCGAATCGGCCGCGCCTGTCTAGACCTGCTGTATGTACGACGAGCTTCTGTCCTCAGTTCCGAGTTTGTACATTTCAGGCAGGTCCAGGGTTGGGAGGGTATTCTCCCGAGCATGGAAAAAGTGTTGAGGCGCATGGCCTGACCATGTGTTACCGCTTCATATGTATTGCTATCACGTCGAACGACACAGCGCTTAAGAGACCAAGGCTCTATCCAGTTGATCAAGTTGGATGCGATTTACGAATGGAGCTTGCCGCTGCTCAGGCACAATTTTGCAGCCGTCGAGATTGATGATTGATGACGTCGATTCGTCATCTTCTCGACAGCCTCGTTGTCGCTTAATTCCAACCACGGCAGTCTCATTGATCGTCTTCACAAGGATGGAGCATTCGGCCTGCTTCTAACAAAGAATCTTACTGTCTGATATATTCATAGATAAATAGATATATGCTCGCTAATATGTCATGTGTGTCTCCTCCCAAGCGCCTCGCATGAAAGCAATGGTATCATCCAGAAAAGCTACCCAACTCCAATGTTGAAATCATCGACCCGAGGAGGTATATTGATCCCTCAGCATGTTCTCCACAGCAGCCTTCTCCTGCAGGCTGAGGCCCTCGATGCTACTTCTGATGCTTCCCTCCCTCTTGCGCCATTGATACGTTCGCAGGTCCGTTTGGTCCTTAGAGAATCTCCTATGTCCGTTTTTATGCTGCTCACCAACATCCGTTCTTACACTATCGACTGAAGCTTTTCGACTGTGACCATTGGCCCTAACCTTCTCATCCATGTCACTATCGTAGAATTGTGCTGAGTCAATGCTCATTCTGGGAGAAGCAGCGCCACTGAGGGACTCTCGGTCAAAGTCGCGAGACGCTCTTGACTGGCTGGATATTGAACTGCGCGAACTTTCTCTGAATTGGCTGTATCGTCGCTCTCGACCTGGTCGAACGTTGTCAGGTTCAATACCTGGATGAATTGGTCGTTGCGCCTCTTCATAAGCTTCTGAGTCGAATCGCCAGACACCATTGGTAGTAGCCAATGTACTCTTAAAATCTGCTCCTGGTAGTTGATCCATCAGTTGCTCGGCAATGTTGTGAGAGCTCTTGTTTTTGAAGAATGCTTGTTGCCACTGGGTATTGTTCATCTGCTCTTCCTTTCTCATGTCCCTTTGTCCCTGTTCGAGGAAGCCCTTGGCCTGACCGGTACCCTTGAAATCGTTTCGTTTGATTGCAGCGACAGTGTCGGCCCACGCTCTTCTTGACTCCCAGGGGTCCATTTCTTCTACTGGCGGAAGCTGAAGTTCTGGTAGGTTTTGGAGTTGCTCGACTACATTGAAAGTTTCAATGTCCTCGCCTTTTCGCTCGTCCCGTATGACGAATTCAGTGTTCCAACAGCCACGGATGGTGTATAATGGATGATTTTCACCCTCTTCCTGTTTGTACAATGATGCGGAGAATTCATGTTTCTTGCCTCCTCCAAAGAAACCCTTGCCGCCGGTGAATGAAATTTTGGACATATAGCCACTCGTGCTAGGTATATACCAGTCTCCTGACATCTCAGGGTATGGTGCGCCAGACAAGATACCTTTTACTCTGAAATCCGGGAGTGGAATCAAATAGTGTTCGTTGAACTGTTCGAGAGACTTAAGGACGAATCCAGTGCTCCCTATGCGTATTGAGCCCATGGAGAAGGTAATCTTCTGACGATTGTAACCTTCTGCGACAACACCATACTTCGCATTCCAAACGCGACATGCAGTGATCGGAGGATGATGTGACACTTGTTCCGACACAAGACACGTTTTGCCGAGTTTCTCATCCTGCCAATGTCCCAGGAAAACTTCACCCAGGAAAGCGTTCAACGGCTTTTTCACACCTTCTTCCTCAGTGTGTCCCATGTAGCACTGTGACTTCATGCCACCTAGGAAGCTTTTCAGTATCGCCAGTGCTCGATCTGCTGGATCATCATAGAGCGTTGGGGAAATGAACATGGCTGGGTTCTCGGCCCAGTATCCTGGAATTTCTACCACTGATTTGGTATCTAGGACGAATGGCGGAGCTGTGATATTGGATAGATCGCCAGTCATGGTGGCTATTGATCCCAGGAAGTCCTTGAGTGATGACCGGTTGGAAAGCATAGGGTTTCCGCCATTGCCTGTTGGGCCGTTGCTTGTTTCTGTGGCTGAGGGTGCCGATGAATACAGAGACCGGAGGCTTTGGAAGACCATGATAGCGATTGCAGAACCTGTCGAGCAATGCGGTCAAGCGATTTGTGGGTTGCAGCCGAGTATCAACACGACCAAAGTAGCCACGAGGTAGTTGAAATTTTTTGTTAGTACCGACTGGTAATGGTGAGAGGACTGCTGTTTATGTTGTTACGCTGGAGGTCTTTTGCTTTGTTGTTGTGATGGTAAGAGATAATGGCATTCATCAGAGAACTTCAAAGCAGAATTATATCACTTGTTCGGTATCTATTTGGAGGAGGCACTGTAATCTACTACGCACGCAATCGAATGGATTACCACATTGGATCGACCTTTCATCCACTCCTGCACCACCGTAGTTATGTCATAGTTTAGACGCAGCCCCCATGCTCGTGCCGTGGTCTCTGAGCGCGGTCGCAAACCACGCCAAGTCAACAAACAGTTCCGGCCGAAAGAATTAGACGGGAATTAGTCGAATGAATACGCGTAGAACGTTGGGGTGCATTGAGGCAAAGAAGGGACGTCACGATCTGAGCTCGCAGCGAAACGGATCACGCCAAAATGAGAGATCGGAGGTTCCACTTCCCGATCAGCCTCTAATGCTTGATATGGAGGGGTGCCTGGCGCAGCAGCAGAGGCTTTGCTAGTGGTCCAAATGCCATTGGATGGGTATCACCATTCAAGTGCCCACACTCAACCCTACTACCAAGTACACAGCACAGCTTGGGTTCTCACCATCAACGCTTCCGGTTCTGGAATAGTTCACGAAGCGAGGGCTTCTTGTCAAGCAACGGTTCCTGAGCTTATCGTATTGACCGGAGGCTGAGACCGATGTACCTTACATACGGCTTTCTTCTGTCGGGGTATCTTGTTTACGCAATTCACAGAACAAGCCTAGTTCGGTCCCCAGAACGGCAGTACCCAGAATGATCGATTAGCTAACGCTCTTATTGTGTCGGACAGCCCTCGTCTTCACCTCCGCCCCCACCTCCAAGTCCCGGTAGTGCTCCAAAGTCCATGCCGGGAAAAGGGTTCTGCACCAACTCTTCCGGAGGCGCTCCCAGGTTTTGCATCTCTTGCATCTTGTTCCAGATAAAGTCTCGGCATTGTTCATCCTCATCTCTGAAGCCGGGCTCCTCATACTTGGTCACGATATCTTTCACTATGACACTCTGTTTCTCATATCGCTCATAATCTTCTTTCTTCATTTTGGGAGGTCGGTTGCTTTTTAACCATTCAGGGTATCGATCGTGCAGGTCTTTCATCGGTTCGTATAGCATGGACTTGTGGGTCAATTGATGCATCATATCCAGGAACATCTTCGATACGCCGTCGTCATTGCCTTCACCTCCCTCGGAATCAAGCGATCTCAACAGGTCTGCAAGCATGTCTTCCTCAGACTTCGATGCCGACTGTTGTGAAGCATTCTTGGCCTGTGCGTCTGAATCATTCAGCCTGGACATTGTTTGCCGAATCGTATCCTCGAAGCTCGTGCTCGCATTCGATTTTCCCGAAGCGACCTGCTTCGTGTCGCTTGTAGAGGTGGATGCTTTTGATGGATCCTTCTCCGAATCTCTTCGGTCCCGCTCTTTGTGCGCAGCGTGAACGACTTTGTTACCTTCCTCTTCACCTAAGATGGCTTTGAGCAGATCTTCCGGCTTCACACCCTGCTCCTCCATCTTCTGGGTAAATTCTTCCAAATCCTTCCCCATCTTCATCAGATCTCCGGGCGTCTGCCCCACGTCCGCATCTTTGGGAATGTTCTCAAAGAGCTTCGACATCTCCGAAGATAAGCGACTTATGAATTCCTCTTCCGACTCCCCCGGTTTTGGACCATCAGGAAGTGGTTGAGCAGAAAGATTGAGTGGCTCATCCTGTGGTCTGCCTGGTCCCGACGAGGTCGGTACTGGTTCAGAGGCATCGTTCGCAGATTTGGTAGATTGAGATGCTGGTGCGTTTGCTGAGAACTGGTCGAGAACATCGTCAAGGTCATCAAAGTCAGGATCGGAGTCGTCTGCAGCAGCCGCTGGTGGGGCAGTCGCTGTGGGAGTCACCGAGCTTGTCTCGTCAGCTGTGGCCGATTTCTCTGCCATAATGGAAGTTTAAATTCTAGCAACCATACAAAAAGGAATCTTGCCTCTGAGAAGTAGTTCAATCATTGATTTTGCGTAGCAGAGACGTACCAGCTTGTTTGTATTTCGCGAGTATATCTGTAGAGAGCAGACCGAGGCCCGAAATAGTGTTTGCTCTGTTTGTTGAATTCGGGGCGCGTAGGAACAAACCTCGTCCCCCTTTACGCGTGCTCCAGAGTCACAAGTCTCATTGTTCGATGCCTTTTGGCATCAGTCGACTCACTCTTCGTTCAATGAGCTATCCTGCTTGTCACTATGGACGAAGCATAGCACATACCACCACGTGTATCAAGCACAGCTCTACCTTATGGACTTCCAAGCGACTGAGCTCAATATCACAGAAACCGTCCACTCTGGAACCACTACGTATACTGTTTTGTGGTTCAGATGAATTCAGTATACGCTCACTCGAAGCTCTGCATCAATACTCGCAATCAGAAGGCAGCCATGTCTGTTCCATCGATGTTGCGACGAAGACCGATAAGCGCACCGGCCGCGGGTTGAGAACCATTTCTGCTCCTCCAATTAAAGGTGTAGCTCAGCGACTTAGCTTGCCTTTACATCAATTCGATACGTTCAAAGGATGGAATCCTCCATCAAGCAACTCCGGTCGAAGCTATATTAATATGGTTGTTGCTGTTTCCTTTGGTCTGCTAGTACCGCCTCGCATTCTAAATGCATGCCGGTTTGGTGGTTTGAATGTGCATCCTTCAATGTTGCCAGACCTCAAGGGCTCAGCGCCGGTTGAACACGCCATCATCCACGGTTACACCACAACTGGTGTGACTGTCCAGACTCTTCACCCCTCAAAATTTGATGAGGGGCAGGTTGTCTTGCAGACAACGTATCCAGGGATTCAAATCCCAAATCCCGAGCAAATCACAGCAGCTGAACTCAAGAGCGTTCTGGCTCCTGTTGGAGCAGAAATGCTTGTCCAAGCCATACGTGATGGTCTTTACTTACAGCCGCAAGAGAGTTCTGTTTCAGAATCTGTGAATTTCGCTCCCAAGCTGTCACCAGAGTCACGGCACGTCGATTTTAGGGCGATGAAGGCAGTGCATATTCTAAGATTAAACAGAGCTATGGGACGCTTGTGGGTCAATATCACAGATCCAGAGAGTGAAGCAAGGGATGTGCGGCTAACATTTGGCTCGGTCATGCGACTCGCAGGCCCGCAGGATCTTGGGAATATTTATCAGGACATAGTAAACCAAGTGGAGATTGGACTGCCTTTCGCATGTATTGAAATTAGCGAGAACATAATGGGCTCAGCCGCACCATTACTTGTGAAGACAGCAGATCAAAGCATCCTATGCATTGCGGAAATGACAGTTGCTGGTATGAAGGCTGGGCAGAGTGCATCACAGGCTGCGAAAGCCAAGTTTTTCTCCGAGGCATCTGTCCATGGGGATAGAAAGGTCTACCAGTTCAAAGTACCTCCGCGCTGAGTCGGACTTTTACCTGTCAGATTACCTAGCATTGTCTCGACGAGATAGGCTCAGTGAGTGTCGGGTTTCACCGTACTGGTGCTTTCTGACAGGATGAGAAGCACGTCATCACATGCCGCGTGTCAACCCAGCATCTATGAAATTAGCATATGTGCCATAACGATGGAGTTCAACATACCAATGACAACTTCCTGACCCGTCATTGTTTTGCTCTTAGCAATGGTGATGAACATATCAGCGCAGTCGTCAAGGTCAGTCTATAAATTTATCAGTGGTTGGTCATGTTACACAGCTGGCTTGATCTACCACTGTCTTTAAGGCGGCTCGGTTTCTGAGGGCTTGCTGTCTTTCTTCGCTATACTTCATGCCCCACTCAGTAAGCAGCAATCCGGGCAGCACGGCGTTGATGCGCAGCTTTGGTCCTTGCGTGGCAGCGAGACATTTCATGAGATGAAGTCCTGCAGCTTTCGTGACGGAGTACCTGGAGAAGTCAGCAACGAGGAAATCGTGTCCACCTCCAATCCATACCCCATCGAACTACCACCGGTTGTTATACCCTACGTGAATATCAGCTAGGCCAACCTGCCCTCTCATTCAGTTACTCACCGCCACAGATGAAGTGATGATATAGGCGCCGCCTTCGTCGTTCTTCGCGAAAATAGGACCAGCTGCCTGCACGAGCTGCAAGTGCGACATGACATTGCACGCCCAGCACTTTACATGTCAGCCCGGTGATCTTCACTTCGAAATGGTACTGACCTTGTTCCATTCATCCTGGGACAAATCATGCAGATCCCCAAAACTCGCAAAACGTGTCCAGCCTTCACGAGTCAGCTGCAGGTCGAGAAGAGATAAGAACTGTATTGACCAGCATTTGCAACAATAATGTCGAGTCCACCAAGTTTCTCAACCGTCTCTTTGACCAGTCTCACGTTATCCTCGAGTATTCCACAGTCCTGCTTGAAATTAGCCATCATCTACCAACCCGAATTTGGTTCGTACACCCTGGATACAAACAGCTTTGACGCCATGCGCTTCCACTTCCTTTGCGAGCTCTTTTGCGCGATCCTCACTTGCCACATAATTTATGGCTACATTGGCACCTTCTGCCGCGAACTTTTTGCAGATCAGTGCACCAAGCCCTCTTTATGCTCTCAGCTTTGATATCCCAATCTCGATCCGCGGACTTACCTAGATCCGCCTGTCACTAGGACATTCCTCGCTTTCAAAGAGTACGGCATGTTTTGCGAATTAGTAAAGGACGTTTCCACTTGGCAACTCAGATAAACCACCACTTTGCAACGCAGTAACCTTGATAATATTGCCACGAATTGTAATCGGACGAACTATGCAAGGTATTGAGGGCATGCGGGAAAGGTGCATTTGAGCTTCACCTCGGTAATTCCAGAGGTTCATGAGGCTTAGTGTGGGTCCGAACTTGAATAGTCTACGAACCCCATCGATGGCATTCTGGAGTAATGCCCCACAATTCACGGTTCTAATCTCTGGACTTCATTCATACACTTTCCAGAACGAAATGGGGAGCAAAGCAAAGGCAAAACAATACGCGGTTCGAGGACTTGATGAACCTAGTAAGGCCCACTTGTCGACAGATTCCTAAGGCCGGCGGAACTTCCAACATTATTTGACGACAGTGAAATGGATGAAGTGGTGATGCCAAGATTCAACATGGCCTCACAGATCAAAAGATAAACCAAAACTACTGCATCCAAACTCGCCCAAAGCTACATATAGCTAAACGAACACTACAGCAGCACACTAGAAGGGAAAACTTTGTTGACACCACTTCAATACATTTCCTTACCTAGGTATCGTTGGCGAGAACATGGTACTTCACGCTAATATATCGTGATAAATCAGCCTTTGACAACCGGGACGATGCCACCGGGTGTTCGATGCGTTCCAACTGGTTAGCTCTGAGGTTATGGCCGAAGCTTGATGCAAAGTGTCTCTCCCCGTTGAGTACTGGGATGTCGTCCATCACTGCCTCGTCAAAATAGAATGCAACTATGCAGTATAATAGATTGGAGTGAATAATGGGCAATGTCAGGTTGTAACTCGGGACTGCTTGGCGTTCAAGGCAGCTGTGCCACCCATACCCCATCCCCAGGTGCGCCTTCCTAGACTGGTTCCTGCAATAGACAGTTCCCAGTTTCGGAAGACCGAAACATCATTCTTCGAACTGCGATGTTCTTTGCTATCAAGCATGCCTGTTTCTGCGAGCTTCGACATCGTTGTGTCATTTCTTTCGTTTCAGGAACCGGTGTATTTTCTTTTGTTGTTCTTCCAGGGCCTGATTGTGTATTGTTAAAGCGGCGTCGCTAGCTAAGCAAGGAGTGCCTCCGCCACCTATCTCAGCTCTTACTATGGCGACACCTCCACACCACCATAAGTCGGCCCCTCGATCGTTCTTCTCTGTCAATCTATGGCGGTCAATTGGACGAAGACTACCAGGATCAGGTGAGAAACTCGAGCCCCGAACAAAACATTTACTGACTCTTAGTTGTCGCTCATAATCTGTCCAAATCAGACGTTGATATTCGATCTCAATCCAGCTTATCATGCGATCCTCATGCACAACCAGGACCATTATCTGGCGATACAGTCTCTGCGCGGGACGATCCCAACAGTTCGGTATCGCTTCCTGACCCAGTCCAATATCTGACAGAATTGAAAGATGCAGCACAAAAATTATCGGCTAGCACTGATAGTGGGCGTCACAAAGCAAGGCCAAGGCCATTGTCCTGGTTTGCAACCTCGAGATCAGGTCTACACCGGACCAGTGCAAAAAGTCCAACATTTCCGCTTCCTCAAGTAAACAGCATGTCTTCTGTATCAAAGAGTTCCATATCCACACCTTGTCTTACAAGCACGACCAACGCTCGTGTTGCCGACGCTGAGAACATTCATTACAATGATGAGCTCCTCCCCGACTACATGATTGATAGTGCCGTGAGAAGGGGGGGACCCAAGTCCAAAGGAAAAACCCATGACCAATGCCAAGATGACGAGAAGCTACAAAAGCAACAAAACGCCGGCACGTCACCATGGGCTGTAACTGTTCGGAGCGTTCGAAAGAAACTCAATCATACCCGACGAGCAAGCATGAGTCTCTTGTTCGACAAACCCCGGCATAGGCGAGCTGACGAAGGCAACAGACATCTCATAGTGCCACCGGTTGTCCCAACTTGGAGTGTCAGCTCACTCAATATCAATCAAGGACAGACGGGTCATTTGCCAGCACGGGAGTATAATTCCAGCAACGCATCGGGGTTTGATGATGGATCACACCCTTTGTTTGATCAACATACCCTCCTGCACCATATCAACCCGCATCGCATGAGCTGATGAGATATTTGTTGTTGTTCTTCAAAAATGTGCCAGCCAATGAGTTTTTACCGTCTATGCTACCCATGCATAAC
>Ga0068618_1000013_pt1 | contig 28882 bp, 35 predicted proteins | sample InSIn2SAF170_2_FD_77423 | JGI IMG/M metagenome (GOLD analysis project Ga0068618, IMG submission 77423) | Clean room microbial communities from NASA Spacecraft Assembly Facility at Jet Propulsion Laboratory, Pasadena, California, USA -... ...
CCAAGTCTTGAGGAAGACTTGGGATAGACTCTCGTAGTTGGTGACATCAGCTTTGCAAAAAATACCTCCAATCTCTTTCGCCCTCTGCTCTCCAGCTTCGATATTCATGTCCAGAATGCTAACTTTCCATCCTGGGGAGACAAGCAGAGAGAGAGGAAAACTGATTTTCTGCTCAAAATACAATACGCAATTGTCAAATATGAATTTTTGAATGCTAAATAACTTAACTAGAAGCTCCTTGCGTACGGAACAACTCTCGATCGTTCAGTCCATACGCATCTCTACTCGAGTCATGAACGCAAGTCCTACGCATATCGCGGCGGTGCTTGCCCTCATACGAGCCAATAGTGGCACGATGCAGGACTGCTGTGTTGTCCCAGATAGCGATGTCACCTGGGTTTTGCCAGTGGTGCTCAAACACATACTTTGGCTGGGCGGAGTGTTTGCGGAGTTCATCGAGGAGGGCTTGGCCTTCTTCAACCGGCATGCCCTCGATGTGGTGGGCGTATGAGGTTACGTAGAGCATTTGTCGGCCTGATGGCTCGTGGAGTGTGACAAGCTTATGGCGGGATGTTGGCTCGTCTAGGACATTGAGATGTTTGAATAGAGGCGAGTCAGGGTTTGCGGTCTTGCGGTTGTGTACGAAAGAGTGGACTACGACTTTGTCTTTGATTTTCTCTTTCATGTCGTCGGGAAGATCCTCATAGGCTTGACGTGCGTCGGCATATTCGGTATGCCCACCCGTCTCTTTCGGTGGCAGTTCCACAGCACGGAGAATGGAGACATAGGTCCTTCGAGGATTGAATGAGCCATCAGCATGCCACAATGCGTTGCCACGGATGGCGGTCGTGCGCTTCTCGTTGCTGTTGGTCACAACCTCTCCTTCGTGATCCAGGTTAGAAATGTCGAAGATCTCTTGGTATGGTAAAGTTCGCATGTGTGGACTGCGATACTTGCTCTTCTCGACTTCACCGAAGAGGGCGGAAAAGTCGACGTGTTCTTTGTCACCGGGAAGCCCTGAGTCCCTGACTACTACAACACCATATTGGTGCAGGATGTCGCGGAGTTGTCTGAATGTTGCATCTGGCAGCGGCTTCGACAGATCGATGCCAGTAACTTCGCAAGCAAATGAAGGATGCACAGGTGTAACCTGGAATGGACTTAGCGAACCCATCTTGGTATTGTCCTGCAGTCGCAGCGCTGGTCTTTATGGAATGGACGTTGGATTAGTGTGCAGGATGCTGATTGTAATATTACAAAAGATGGCTGCACGGTACTGTAGAGCACATACACTCCTTATTTTGCCCTTGCTTCATCGGAATAAGTGGAAGGTCACGAGATCTCCAAACAGTTTTGCCCGGAACCAGCACTTCCGATCTTCCCTACCTACTCCTTTTAACCACTACACATGAATCTTGGTGCCTGATGTAGTTAGGCGAGTATTGTCACTGTTGCTATGGACTTTCCAGGCACTGCATTGGTTATAGGGGCTGCATCTGGTATGATTTAACCACATCGTTTATCGATACTATGACTGATTGGAGCAAGGCATTGGCAAAGCAACAGCGATACTGTATGCCAAAGAGAAATGTCGCAGCATAGTAGTTGCAGACATCAACCACGACACACTCATTCTAGTGCAAAAAGAGATTGAATCAACTTATGATGGTGTACGTGTCGCTGCCATCCAAGTGGATGTCCGCGATGAGACATCGGTGAAGCAACTTATCTCTGGTGCTGTTGCTGCTTTCGGGAGAATCGACTATTGTGCCAATGTAGCTGGAATCATTCGTTTCGGTGATTCAAGTATCTTGCCGGTTGATGACTGGGACCTAGTCCAACAGATCAACCTGCGTGGAACGTTTCTATGTGCCAAGTATCAGATCAAAGCGATGCTTGAACAAGAACCTCTAACCAGCAAGTATGTGTTCCAATTCGATCGTATCGTTCTCATCTGACGGTGCAACAGTGATTCTCCCTTTCCCGCACGGGGTGCAATCGTGAATGTGGCTTCGCAAGCTGGACTGATGGGAAATCCTAATCTTCCAGCTTACGTGGCGTCGAAACATGGCGTTATTGGCTTGTCCAAATCAGTAAGCAATACTCAGCACAACCATGGGTATTACTGACAAGGCGAAGGATGGTCTCAAATTTGGAAGGGAAGGCATCAGAGTCAACGCTTTGTGCCCTGGGTAAGACTCGATTTAGGATGATAAAGGAAAGATCAGCTTACTTCATTTAGCACCATTCAGACGCCCATGTTAGGTACATTACCACAAGGAGACGCGGGAAGGGCTCGGGAAGCCGAACGAAAGCGCGAGATCGCATTGGGCAGAGTGGGCGAACCAGATGAGATCGCTCAGTGTATTTTGTTTTTGACCAGTGGACGAAGCAGCTTTATCACTGCAACTACTCTCGCAGCGCATGGAGGTCTACAGTAAAACATTGATATGTTGTAAGGATGCTCCTCGAGAGTGGACTTCGTTGAAGCCTGCTCATCAGCAAGGACGTGGACATTGATGCTGTTATTTGGAGCCCGCAGTTAATGGGGATCAATATGTGTTTAAATACATCCAAGCGAAAACCCTGTAGAGTAAGCCAGCTCTGCCATATTTCTCTATACTTCAGTTGCTTATAGGTCAAATGTCATAGAATCTTCACACGCTCACGGCACTAATATACTACACGCAAGCCATCGTCATGACGGATGATTGTGAGGTAAATAACATCATATATTTGAGGATGAGAACAAATTCTAGTTTCTGATCCGTGGTTCAGATTCTTGTGATCTAGGGTTCTCGAATGACATTCTTAACATCAGTCAACGATCTTGGTTGTGCTTCGAATGAGTCTTACATCGGGGGTAAGCTATATCTTCAACAAATACTGGTAAAGGAGTTCATGCTATCAAAGTGTTCGGTGACAAATCCGATGTAATCTGATCAAGAAATGGCCTGTGACTTCCTTGATTATATAAACGGCACTCACGATATGTCGCCAATAATGTCATCGAAACGGGCAAATTACTCTCCTGCGATCATATTCCGACTATTACTCAATAAAGTCTTCACCCCTCCCTCTGCAGCCAGATCTTCACTTACGCGCATTTCAAACTTAATTGTAAGTGGGGTTCAGTTGTACATACTCCGCAATCATTAGTGCATGCGACTTCTTCTACGAACCGACTCCATAAATATAGTCATTACGAAACCGGAATCAGAAACAGAACCGGAATCGTAGGAAAACGATCGTTACGCTTCTCTAGTGCCACGTGACCAAATGTTCCGGGAAAGGAGAGGTGTTTGCAAGGAGCGAGACCATGTCAGCATATAACGATGATACTTGCGCCTGGCAGGGGGAAAAATCACTCCTGGCAACAACCTGATTATTGAGTTACCCTCATATTGACTTGTACTCCAATTACTTAAATCTCAAGATGACACAGGCTAAAGTCGCTCTCATCACAGGCGGTGGTAGGTTTAGATACATGCGTTGCGCATACCCTAATCTGACGTGATGGTAGCCTCCGGCATGGGCCTGGCAACGAGTAAACTGCTCGCCTCCCAAGGATGGAAAGTTAGCATTCTGGACATGAATATCGAAGCTGGAGAGCAGAGGGCGAAAGAGATTGGAGGTATTTTTTGCAAAGCTGATGTCACCAACTACGAGAGTCTATCCCAAGCCTTCCTCAAGACTTGGAAGGAGTATGGTCGTCTCGATTTCGGTAGGAGCATTTAATCCTGAGTTGGTTCATCGTCACTGACGTTGATTGCATAGTGTTTGCCAATGCTGGTACCGCGGGCAAATCAAATTGGTATGAACGGCAACCTGAGGATGAAAACGGTCTTCCTCCACCTCCTGACGTACTAGTCAATAAAGTGAACTACGACGGTGTGATCTTGACTGTATATTTAGCTCAACACTTTCTCCGCAAAAATTCGACGCCTGGTGGCTCTATTGTCGTCCTTGCTTCGTCAGGAGGCCTCTACCCTTCACCGCGAGGCGCGCTCTATAGCGGCTCAAAAGCGGGTGTTATTGCTTTTGTACGATCTATCGCAGTTGGACTCGCCCCTGAGAACATCCATGTCACATCTGTCTGTCCGGGCAGCGTGGCCACCAGCCTCATGACACCGGAACAGTTCTCTCGAATGCACCAAGCTTCCTTTACTACACCGGAAAGGATCGCGGAGATTGTCGTTATGCTGCTCAAGCAGGAAGAGGAGTACCGAGGAGCGGCGGTGGAAGTTGTGGCCGGCAAACACTACTTACGGTGGAGACAAGACTACTGCACTGAGGACATGGCGAAATGCTGGGAAGAAGGTTTGGGTGGTAGCACACCGTTCCGTGATGGAGGCGTAACGATTCCAAAGAATCCTTGACAATATGTGTAAGTTGTATACATATTGAGGTCGAAGTCAGCAAGGACGATCTTTGGAATTTTGCAGCGGACTGATGCTGGTTACAATGGAATCGTGATCTACCAATACTAAATGCGTACTTCTAGCAATATTTTTGCGGTGTGTATGATCTAAGCTTGACTGAAGGCTAGAAACCACTAAATACTCCGATATATGAATAAGAATATCTCCGATCAGGCTTGCCCATAGCAACCATCCTCCTAAGACCTGCATCAGAACCAGGTCGGGGCTAGTAATTAGTATTAGAGGATAAGAATATGATACGTATCGTACTGATCTAATAGTTAATTCGATGTTGTCAATTTAGCACTGTGAAAATATCCAGATATGTAGCATTATACGGACGTATGCTATGTGTAGGCTGTAGCCTACGGCAACCGGTCATGTTGTCTTTTTCGTCATGAAAGCAATTGTCTAATAAGCTCTCCTTAGATTCTGTTGCCATCACATGTGTGAGCCCACCAAGCCGATTGTGTGGGTTTAGGAGCTCACGAGAAGTATATACCTGTTGCCATAGGTAGCTAACACATGAATACCAAAGGCGTGTGGGTGACTTCCCGCCATCACAGATGATTGTAAGTGTTGTCCACGCTGCCATTAGCGTTCTGCTTGGCTAAATGCTCGGTGTACACCAACAATATATCGATTTTGACAGAGCCCGGGCAGTAAGTATTAAAAGTGATGTTCCAGCTCCAAAGCTGCTGTCTACGTCATTCCGTTAGCAACCTACCTGCTTGCGCAGTATGCTAGTGCTTTGCCAATAGGACGATATCCCAATATCGAGCATACTGCGATCAATTTACCGGCGGAACCCTTCTTGATCATCTGCTTCGCCGCAATCTGGTGGCACAAGAAGACGCCACGAACGTTAATAGCCATGATACGATCCCATCAATTGACGGTCTGCTTCAGGAAACTGGTACAACCCAAAATGCCTGCATTCGCGACCACGACCTCTAGCGAGCTAAATTCCTTCACTGCCGTGGCCACCAATGTCTCGACGTGTTCCTGATTACTTACGTCTGCCACACATGACACTACTTTATCACCATTGGATTTAATAATGACGTTGTTGATGTGTTCTTTTTAGGCTGGATGTCGTTGACAACAACGTTGAAGCCGTCTTGTGCTAGCCTTAAAGCGATGCCTCAGCCAATGCGGCGTGATGATTTAGTGACGACGGCGGTAGGCATCGTGGAAAGCCTTTTCTCAGTTGCACAGTCGTTAGAGCTCGTAGTGTGGAGTTGAAGATGATAGTAGTCGTCGCTTCGCAACCAATCACCTGTACAAGTTACCCTATGCAAGCGGTTCTTTGTTTGATACATGGCCATGCCGAGGGAAGAAGTATAGTTCCGGGCGGCTCCATCCACAATTCCAACTCGTGTTGCAAACCTTGGCAAGCAGGAAAAGGGGATCAGACCGATTGTGAAAGTTATTGTGCTTGTCAATTGTGGACATAGTCGAGAGTCCTAGCAGCTCTCAAATGCCGTGATCTTCTCATAACACCGTTGGCTGTATGGAGATTACAGCAAGTGCCTTGGCGACGAATACAGCAGCTGTCAAATTCGCTAGTGTTCAGTAGCACTGTCCCCCCTGCTTACGCGATCTGAGCTTCCAACATCCTATCGACATCAAGGACAACCATGACAGAGATAAAGCTGCAAAACGCACATCTTTCTGCGACCAACGCCGAATTTGCCACCCTAATACCCACCGTCAATGCAGCATTCAAACAGATCTGGACCTATAATGATCTCACCGAATTTCGCGGCAATTGGAGGAAGAGCCCCCCAGTTTATGCATCGATCATTCCAACCGCTGGCTTCGACATATCTCACCGAAATGTAACCGTTTCGGACAAGACAGAAATCGAAATTCGTGTCTTCACTCCGCAAGGAGTTCCCGACAGTGATATACCACTGCTATTCGTTCTCCATGGAGGAGGTATGTGTTCCATGTCCAACACAAAAGCATAGCGAGCATTGAAATTTTTAACGTGTTTCGTTTTTAAAGGCTGGGTCGTGGGTGGACATGACAGCGAAGCCAGCATATGCCGCCTAGCCTGTGTGCGGAATCGCATGAAAGTGCTGAGCGTTGACTACCGACGGTGAGTGAGTGTGACAGCTAATCAACCTATAAACAATATATCATATACGTTTACTAACGTCGCCATCAAGAGCACCGGAGCATCGTTTTCCATGCGCTCTCAACGACAGCTACGACGTCTTTCAATGGGTCTGACAATTCCCAAATCCATGACAAGTGTCAATACAATTCTCTGATTCTGACCAGAATGGCAGGCTGTCACTCATTCCACACAGTTGGGCTTCAATCCCAAGAAGATAGTCCTTTTTGGCACAAGTTCAGGTGCAAATCTGGTCAGTAATGGTTCATGGCTGTGCTCGTCAAGATCAGTAGCTGAATAGACGACAGACGGCCGCCCTTGTCCTGAAGCTTCGCGATTCTCACAGTCCTGTTCATGTAGCTGGCCAGATACTAAACGTGCCGGCCACTTGTCACCCGAAGCACTTTCCCTCGCATAAATTCGAATTGAACAGCTATGAGCAGAATGCAGAGTCACCAACAACGAACGCAACCCACATGAGATGGTTTTGGGGTATGAAGACATGGAGTGCGTTATTGGTATACCCGTGTATACTGACAGGAAATCACAGATCAGTACTATCCTAATGCGTCTACGGATCCATTGGCCAGCCCTCTGCTGGCTAAGTCACACGCCAATCTACCCCCAACACGTTCGTCTAGACCCATGATCTGTCCCTGAAACCATGGTGCACTACTAAACGATAATACTAGTGATACAAGTTGCCGGCCTCGACCCCCTTCGTGATGAGGGCATTGCGTATGCAAAGGTGTTGAAAGAAGCCGGGTAAGTGCACATGTCTGACTGTGGTTCTTGCAACTGATCGAGGGTAAACAGAGTAAAAACAAGGTTGGAGATATATCCAGGTCTTCCGCACGGATTTATGTTGGCCATTAGCATGGAGTTTACAACCAGATACTATCGCACTGTAGCCGAGTGGCTGGAAGACTTGCTGGAGGGTAAGCAGACCGGAGTAGAGGCAGACTCTGCAGAAGCTGGGCAGGTCGCTTCCAATGATAAAGCGTAGAATTTCTTGTACAGCGCTTTCTGATCCTAGAGTCGCTTTGCTAACTTCGAGCATTCGCCACACGCGATCCTGCTTTGACAAGCCTTCAAGATAAAAGATCTGTCCGCGCACTCATGTCCAGGTTGGCTCGTGTTAGTTGCAGCAAGTCTCTGTTTAAATCACGAGTCCAAGAAGCAGATGTCTTGCATTGAACATCTATGTGTGTACTAAAACTAATTCATCGTTGTACGTGGTGCCAGTCATGGTATCGACGATGAATTCTTATCGTTCTTCTACCAATAACATTGTCGATTGATTCCATCTCACTCGAGGACCGCTGTGTACTTGCGCTAAATCATACAAGGACACTCGGTCATGACACCCACCGAATAAACTCGCCACGCTCACAGCTTGCAAGCCGAAAAATAGAGTAAACAGCCTCAAAACGCAAAACATATGGAATCTCGGAAATATCGGAACGACTGCCAAGCACCATACTTCGCAGTAACAACAACAATAACAATAACAATAACAATAACAATAACAATAACAATAACAATAACAATAACAATAACAATAACAATAACAATAACAATAACAATAACAATAACAATAACAATAGCAATAGCAATAGCAAATACAGCGATCCTCAAATCAACACGCAAAGCACAAACAAGCAACACAACCAAAGACATTCAGAAGAAAAAAATTCCAACCATGGATCCCAACCTCTTCAAAGGAAAAACATACATCGTTACTGGGGGCGCCGCAGGCATAGGTCTAGGCATAGTGCGCCAACTGAGCACCTACGGCGCCACAGTCTACAGCCTAGACATCGTCATGACCCCAACCGAGGATCCGGAGATCTTCACTCGCCCCAACGTTCACCATCTAAGCGTTGATGTCCGCGACCAACAAGCCTGCGCCGCCGCCGTGCAACAAATCTCTTCCACGCACAACGGCGCCATAGACGGCCTAGTCAACAACGCCGGCATATGTCCATCTGAAGGCGAACTGCCAGATCACGAGCTCTACCGCACCGTCATCGACACTAACTTAGGGGGCGCATTCAACATGGGCTCAGAGGTGCTGCCGATTATGAGGCAGCGTGGGAAAGGAGGCGCTGTGGTTAATGTGGGCAGTACGTCGTGTTTGAGTGGGAAGAATCGGTTGTCTTTATATGCGAGCTCCAAGCATGCTTTGCTTGGGCTTACGCGGTCTTGGGCGCTGGATTGGGCTAAGGATCGGATTCGCGTGAATTGTGTTGGGCCTGGTAAGTTTTGTGTTGGACTTTTGATGCAATCCATCTCTCCCCCAATCTTCTTCTTCTTCACTCTCTAATTTTCTTTTATTGTTATACATGCTGTATTTTTGTGAACGCTGCGTACTTACAAAGCTTTGTCCTAGGCGCCACAGACACGGCTATGGCTCGTGCTCCACTACGCACGGTGCAGGGACCAAAATTCGGGATGGACAAGACGGAAGACGAGCTGTTGGAATGTGTGGCACAGCTTATTCCAATGAAAAGGTTTGGCACACCAGACGACGTGGCTAACGCAGTAAATTTTCTGTTAAGTGATCTCGCGAGCTATATCACGGGACAGATAATCACAGTTGCAGGCGGCTGGTCATAAAGGCTTCGCAGGTGCTCCACTAGATACTGTACACAACGACAAGATTGAAAGAATTATCATGCAGTAAAATGTCATCGTTAAAGTAATTGTTGGCAGATTTGCTCTTCTTGACCACTACTATACCTGCGCACAGCTCTGGTCCACGCCACTTAGTCTTCCAAGTATTGTAAAGACTTGGTCTGCTCAGGGAATTCCTGCACCCACATCAACTGTAAATCTCGCTGACCATGGTTCGTCACCTTGTGCGGCGTTCCCTTTGGCACCCACACTCCGTCAAGTCTCGTCACTCGCTGCACCGCATCATTCTCCTTCTGGCCCCCTTCAAACGTCGCTTCCCCATCCATAACGACATAACAATATCCAACCCCACCCTTCAGCAACGGCACAGATTGACCAGCCTTCAAGCAAGTCATGCCAATCGCTACCTTGTCGCTCGGCACCGCCATACCTCGATTGTAATTGACTTGTCCCGGAGCCGATCCAGCAACCCAACTGACAAGCCAGCGCTTGAAACCGTCACGGTCCGCCAGCGGCGTGTTGATATGGTGTTGCAGATCCGTCCAACGAGCCATGGAAATGATATCCACCTGAGGAGGCCCGGTAACAATGCCATCCATGTAGTAAACAGAGGTGCCGATTTTCTCAATGCCGTCATGCACCCAGATGAGCTCACAGTCGGAGTTGCCAGAGTTTCTGACTCCATGGGGCACGCCAGCGGGGATGTAGATACAGTCCATGGGACCAGCGTACGTCTTCTCGCCTTTGCCATCGTAGGATTCGAGCTCACCCATCAAGATCACATAGATCTCCGTCACGCTGTGATAATGGAGACCTTTCTGTTTCTGACCTTTGAACAAGTTCATCATGCCGACCACAAAGTTCTCGTTGATCACGGCCGCTTGCTTGTTTGGATTGACATAGCCGGCTGGACCACCTACCCAGCTTTTAAGCCATCGCATGTACCCAGGCTCTCGAGCACCAGGAACATGCCACTGCTCATCGAGAGTGTTGTACGGTACGACTTTGATACCTGACATATTGGATGTCGTTGTTGGAAGCGGTCCTCAACATGCTCAGTTCGTGCCTGATATTAGTGCAAAGACATTTGATAGCCACAAAGGAAAGTTTACCAGATGTGACCAATCACAGATGTCGCATGCATTCCGAGATGGTCAATTCCGACTGTCCCGAAGGGTATGTGGTTTCTTAACTACCTGACCTAGGTAGGTGACTATAAGGTCTTGATAAATGGGTGAAGCTTCTGGAGCCATCTCGTACTCGTACCTCGGCTATCTACATCTCCATTGAAGTACGTGGAAGGAGAACAAGGTGTGGGAGAGCAACGTAGCACAATGCTCGGTATGCTTGTCCCCCAATACACACACTTTCAACGCAGACAACTTCACATTCACGGACTTTCATTTAACGTATAATTATGATATGCATAGATTGGAGGTATTTACGATCATCGTGATGCTAATTACTTTTGAATCACTAAAGACTGAGGTGTATAAGCACCAAGCATTGTGCCAGCTTGAGTTTCCGAGCTTTGTGGGACTAATCAATGACACCAAAGAAAGCAGGAGTACCGTTATTGAGAAAGCCGAAGTCGCTAGTTCCTCCATGCTCGTCAAATGATAGAGAGACATCTGGCATTTGATTTAGAAGCATGTCGATATCATCTCCATTGATGTCATCCATCATTGATATTCCCCCCAATGGATGAGTAAAACTCATCGTGCTGTAATTTTGATCGAAGTCGAGGGTGCCAACAAAGAGATCATCTCCAGCGCGGAACCGAGCTATGGCTCGATGAACATTGTCGATAATGCTGTTAAGTTTTTGAAGTGCCTGTCGAGCCCGTTTGCTGCTCGAAGACATTGAAGTGAGCACGTTGAGTCCTTTCGTAAAAGACACGATAGCCCTTTCCCTGGTAGAGTTTGATATCTCACGCTTGATGATCAAACGTACAAGTACAAGGAGTGCGCCGACCATGTAAAGTATGCACAAAAAGCAATCGATCACTTGCCAGTCCGGTGAAGCCATGTATGCAATAACGGCCTCCACAGTGCTCGATGATATGCTAAGACATTGATCGCCCAATGTATCGTTATAGTGTGGACTGAGTATGATATCCTGACGGATGAGAAGTCTGAACTGATTATGGCGCTGACAATTATAATTAGCATTACCGTCTACTAGGAAGTCGAGAATTTGAACTTACTAAGAATAAGAGCAACCTGTGACGTCGAACATTTAGAGAGTATTGATCATCGTGTTCAAATGTATAGTGTTCGTCCAGGCATTGGAGATGTTTGGGAAAGGTGCTAGCTATGTAAAGGATGCGAGCATCCGTCAACGCGATATACTCCAAGTTGTACTTTTCTTGTGCATTTATAGCGAACATCTTGAACCAGATTTCTGAAAGGAGTTTGGCCCACTTCGCTGAGCACACCACCCATGATGCAACAGAGCATTCTGGTACCTCATCGGGTAGAGGTTTGTCCGCAAACATTGCTGCATCATCGAGGGCTCGTGGATATTCGATATCATAGTCGGCGTCATGAATGAGGTGTGGAGCTCCACAATTGAAGGCAATGTGATGCTCAAGATAATAAATAATGTAAAATAGTCGTTGTCGCATCGCGGCATCAAACTCTGTGCACTTTGCTGTAGCGCGCTTACTATGCAGACCCAGCTGGAAACAGAGGCGAACAGCTCGACCCATAGTGTCGTATGCGGCATCGGAGTTGCCACTGTACAGATGGTACATAGCCTTCATTATCAAGCATTGCAAAGTCATGAAATTGCCATTGCCAAGCCATACGAGACGATAAATTATGTCCTCCGCACGGCAAAATTCCTCCCATCCAGGAACATGAATTGATGCATAGGAGTCTTCATGTAGACACTGGACAATGGCAAATATCAAATTGAGCTGGGCAGCGAACTGCTGAGTTTCCACAGCCGGTTTCTGCTCGTCAGCAGCAGTGAGGAACGACTTGAGCTGGTCTCGGAACATGTTCTCGTTGAGGCAAGGCCAGGACGGGTGGACGACAGTAAAGAAGGTGTTGATCGTCTCTTGCAAGATCTCGGCCTTGAAGGACCGAGATTCACGTATGAGGGTGCGGAGGTTCGTACGCCCAAGACGTGGGAAATTCATCACGCCTATGGTCGTAGACGTGGCTGTCGCGGACTGCTCGGATGGGGTGTTGTGGTTAGAATTAACTGCAGCGCATGACTGGTCGGTAACTGAGATAACTTGGGATTGCGCCGTCGTAGCCCGAACTATCTCTTCGTGCGGGATTTCTGACAATTCGGACTGGCCATTGCTGTCCATACCACCAATTCCAGAATCACCGTCGTATTCGGCATAGCTTCGCTCGTTGTTGCTGTCAACCGCATCGGCAGACTGCTTGGTGCGCTGCTGCTCGAGGGCCTCTATACGATTAGCAAACTCTGACAGAGCTCTCAGCATTGCTTCCGAGTCACCAACGATGTTGTTACGATACGTGCGATCAGGTAGAGCTTTTCGGGAAATGCTGGCAGCTGTAGTTGGGCGCAAGGCTCGTCTACGGTCTGCTGCATAAACACATTCGTTGTCCGTAGCTTGACAGTGTTGGCAGACATCTTCTCCTGTACACTTTTAAACCTCAGCCCTATTCGGCAAATTATGGTATGATTGCAGACTCACTCGAACTCTTTTCATCTGACAACGCATGCTGTTCAGGACACAGGCTTTAGCAAAGATCTGTTAGTACAAGACGAACGTGGACTCACCAAGCACTGGACACATATCTCCCACGCTTTTTTCTTGGACTGGGACGTAGCATTGCCTCTGCTTTTTCACTTTGTGCACATGAGATCGTGTTCTGTTGAGCTTCGGCGGGTTGTGGCACACTTTGACTCAAGGTGGACTCTGAACGGCTTACAGTAATGGTATCGTTGAGGCTGGTGTCGACCGAGGAAGTCTCGTGCGAAGACTTGTGCCGTTTCCCTGACGGCTCCATCGTGATCGCAGAGTATGAAGTCTTCTTGGAGCGATGTCAAATTCTTTGACGATCAAATGGGTGGATCAATGATGCCTGAGGACGGTGGTGTAGCGGATGAGTTGATGTGATGGAGAAACTTGTGGTGCTTGTTTTGGACGAAAGACCATACCATCGACTCGATTCGAGCTTGACGATTCCTTGTGGAGGGTACCGAGGCGACAGTCACTGAATGAAAGCACCATACCGAGTGTAGATATGTGTAGGTGTGTAGGTAGCGTATGCAAGAATTCAGGTTGTGTTCAGCTGCGCACACTGTACAGTACGAACATGGCCAGAGCACTTCCATGCGAAGGTGCGGAAGGTTAAAGTGATCCAGGTTTGGCAGGTGCTTCCCCACATGTCGCCCAGCTTTTCAACCCCAGCATACTGTGGAAAAATTCGTGGAGGCACATGCAGAATTTTGCATTAGATTGCACGTGCTCTGTACGAAGTATGGGGTTACTGTCGGAAATAGTCAATCCCGAGCCTCCGGATTAGATTATGCATTCATTTATGCAAATACATAGCACAAATTTGCAGCAATTGTTTGGAAGCTTATTAATCGCTCGCTGCAATACCTACTGTAAAGGTGTTCATGGAATGGTGAAATGAGGTTCCTCGCATTGGTTGATGACTTGTCATCTCGCGGGGCCTTACCAGCACTATGTCAGGTATCTATGGAGTAGGTGGGTATGCCTCGCATACGGACAATATTGCTCATATAGTAGGTTTACAATAGTCTCAGCAGTCTACTACGTGCAAGCTCCAGGGCTGGTATTCTGATGGTTCTTTCAATCAGAAGGAAAACCATGTAGACACGTGGATTTTGCAGACCCGCATGCTTTCAACGTTATATATACATATCAATGTACAGGAATTCCGCTATGCACATGCGAGCGTTAGTGGAAATTAGGACTTCTCCATTCAGCACTCACAAACGGTGGAGAAATATGGAGTACAGTACAGGGGTCTCACTTGATCCACATGTTCGTGCTAGATGAGACAGACACTAGCTCGATGCGATATAGTGCGCTCCGAGATGAAATTGTGTTCATTCGACAGTGCATAATCTGAGTTAGGCCTTTGCATTGTGATGGATTGAAGTACCTATAAGGTAAGCCCTGCCACTGACGCCGACGGATCAAGATCCGAGCAGCCGTAACTACATATAAGCTATCGAGAACAGAGGGAACGATGACTCGGTATCGTATGATCATGTCATTGTTATGATTTTCTCATTGACGAGGCTGATGGGTACTGTGCCCTCGATGCGGACTGTGTTTGAAGCTACCTAGGTATCATTTTACATCATGTGGAATACCGGGAACAGCGCTCTACTCGGGCTTGACAATTCTCGCCAATACGCGTTTCCGAGTCGCAATAATTTCCATGAGAAAGCTAGATCCATCGGAATTTCCTCTTGGCTCAAATTCATCATTATGCTCACGTGAGTACTATAAGAAAACCACAATGTGATTGAATGTTCATCCTCGGTCGCTGTGGTGGAGCCGGAACGAAGTAGCCACGCATGCACAGACAAGACAACTCTCACGACTGTGCTTGCGCGCTGTCTGTGGATTCTGACCTACCTGAGCATATACTCTTATACAAGGTCCGGTGTGTCGGGCGAGCATCCACGAAATTGTGACAATGGCTCCAATCAAAGTTCCAAAGTACGCCGAGCTCCCTATCCAGAAGGGTGCACCACCTGGGTCGTCATGGGGGGTCTTCGACAAGGACGGCAAGCGCGACGTCTATGGGACGCTGAACTTCATCACCCCTGAAGCTATCTTACGTGCTAAGGACGAGATCAAGCTGGGCCAATCGGTTGTGCTCAAGTAGGTCTGCTTCTGATCTCTGCTATAGGATGATGCAGACCGTATTAATTGAGTGCTGTCATAGTCTGCCAATGCATCTCCCTTACCATCCATCTCGAATCGGCCGTTGTGAGACCAAGCACACTCTAGTAGCTGACTGCCACGGCGCTCAGTGTTGCGACGACGAGTTGACGATCAACACTCAAAGCAGTAGCCAGTGGGACGGGTTATGTAAGTTGAACTCGAGTCTCAGGCGGTATTCATATTATAACAGAGACTAACCCATCGTTATGGTAGTACATTATGCCAACCAAGCCGAAGGAAAGTACTACAACGGAGTCACTTACCACGATGCAGCCAAGGCTCGGACAGATAAATCTCTGGGAATCCAATGTGAGTTGCAGACGTTCGACAATCATCTCCCCATCCCGTGTCTAAAGAATTCCAGGTCTTTCTGAGCGAGGTGGTATAGTAGCTCGGGGCGTGCTTGTTGACTTTGTCCGCTACGCCGAGCGTAACGGGATAGCTTACAACCCACTTGGACCGTATGCCATCAAGCTGCACCAGATCAAGGAGATAATCGAGGAACAAAGGCTTGAGATACAACAGGGAGACATTCTCTTCATTCGTTGCGGGCTCGGAAAGTACCTTAGGTCGTATAAACCGGACGATCGTTCCCCGTTCGACAATCCTCAAACTCATGTCGGAGTTGATCCAGAGCCCGAACTAATTGAATGGCTATGGGACTCGAATTTTGCAGCCCTTGGTGGTGACTCATTGTCCTGTGAGGCTGTACCTGCGTTTAATGGCGGTTGTAAGTTTATTCTGCTCTCAAATGAGGCCAGCATCATACTAACACCAAGTCCACAGTTGGCCTCTTGCATACCGCTGCCTTGGGAGGGTGGGGGATGATGCTTGGGGAGCTCTTGGATCTAGAGGCTCTTGCGGCCCTGGCAGAGAAACACCAGAAGTGGAGCTTTTTCGTCACTATCTGCCCGCTCAATCTACAGGGCGGCGCTGCCACGATCGCGAACACGCTTGCCATCATGTGAAGTCGTTATCAGTCCCTGCCCTTTGTGCACACATGATCGCAACCAGTGCGACACTTAAGTAACAATAAATTCTAGCAACTCCAAGACCCGAAATGTGGGTACCAAGTGAATGGTAGACTTCAAGTCCACTCTTGTCAATGGAAGAAGGCGCACTGCGTAAATGGCAGCTTTATGCCACTCAATGTCTCTATTCAAGGAGCTTCTCAATGTAAAACACTTCAGTGAAGTGTGTTCATGTATGGATAAAGCCTCGTATCAAGCTCTAGTAGTCGTAATGTTCATCAAGCAGCATAAAAATCAGCATGCGGTGGCCCCATAGGCCAGATCAACTTGCTCTGTTGTCAGAGCTTCTGCCGACGCGTCGACCCTCATCTTACTTCATGCCAAGACTCTCACACCATGATGTTCGTGACATCTCTCAATCTTGTCCCGACAAATGCTCGCTTTTACGTACAAATGCAGTAGTCAAAGTCAGCTCCATTTCACTAGATAACCTTCCGACGCACAGCACGTCCTCAGTCCTTCCGTGGCGTAAGACGAATCCACAACGGACCTTTCTCCCAAAGATTGTACGAGTGCTGATTCAGCCAGTTCTTGCACTTCGGGTCAAGGGATGGATCGAATCGCCACAGCAGTCGGGTGAGAATGAGCTTCATCTCTGCATACGCCAAACTGTGGAGAAAACAAAATGTCAACCAGCTTCTTCCGTAATCAATCCGTGAAAGACAGAGACGACTTACTTCTTGCCCAAACAATTTCGTGGGCCCATCGAGAATGGCTGCACCACAGCAAGATTGTCTTCGGGAAATTTGGATCCTTCGATCCATCGTTCCGGAATGAACTCCTCTGGTCGACGGAAATTCATGGCTGAATGGTAAGCGGCTAGCTGTGAGATGGCTACGGCGGTCTGCGAGTCACATAAGTCAGCACATGTCCGTGTACAGATAAATGCCGGGCTTTGTGCGGGAGATAGAAAAAGAAAAACTTACTCCTCCTGGTATGAATTTACCGTCTACGACCTCTCCTCCTGCCGGGACCACGCGAGGTAGCCCAGTCGGAACTGGAGGATAGAGGCGGAAACTTTCCTCGACCACGGCCATAAGATACGTAAGGTGTCCTGCTCTATCGATGGTGATTTCGTCTTCGGACTTGAAAGTAGAGCGCACTTCGTCCGTGGCTTTCTTCAGAGCCTGAGGATTGGTGCTCAATTGGTAGGTAGCACCCGACAGAAGGGTTGCGGTGGTCTCCGATCCGGCAATGATTAAGAGGTTGGCGTTCACTTCGATTTCACGTACACTCATGCCCTTTTCGTCGTTGTGTCGAAGGATGTAACTGGTAAAGTCTTTACGATCAGTCTGCTGCTTGAGCCGTCGTTGGACCTTCTCGGTCGCCAGTGTTTGATGCTCATTACGCTTCCTGATCAACTCTTTAGGAATGAATCGACTGAGTATCTTGCTGAGCAGTGGCCAGTAGCGGGCGCACCGTAACCATGTTCCAGCTTTGATACCTTCAAATATCATCCTGATCCAGGGATGAAGGACACCCTTATTAAGTGAGCCGAATGGTTCGCCAAATGCCAGATCGCCAATGATATCGAAAGTCGTGAAGTTGTACCATGAGACCATATCCAGAGCCTCACCGGCGTTTGCTGCCTCCGTTATCCGTTCCATGAAAAGGTCGATGTACTGTTTCATGATGTCTTCCTGCTCTCTTAGAGCACGGTCGGAAAATGCGTGCGCAAGCAGCCGTCGAATGCGTGCATGATCAGCGTTGTTAGACCCGACCAGGTTCTCCTTGTCTAACGTGCCATAGTAGATCTGATCCTTTGGCATCTCTGATTTGCCTGGACGGTGGCCATATATCTCCTTGTATGCCTGGGGGCTTATGAAGGACAATTTATTAGGACCAATACGGACGACCTTGCCATATTGCTCATGAAGATCAATGCAATGCTGATGATGCTGTCCTGACCCCAAACTGTACATGTACCACAGGACTGTTGAAGCGGCTATCTTGGGTCCTGGATAAGTGCTGAGTGGATGAAACCATATATTGTACACCATAATCGAGACCGTGTAGATGGCGGTCTACAGCTGATTAGGTCTCTTCACAAAGGCATGGAGCACAGAGATCAAGCTTACCATCATTCCAAGCAAGACAACGATGCCCGATATCGAGCTAGGCACATAGGAATCCATCGTGAGTCGATTAGGGCCCTTCAACCCACCGAATAGCTTCGATCAGTCTGGGCGACAACAAATGTTCCTGCACTGATGAAGCCTACCACAAGAACTCCCAACCGAAATGCTGTCTAGTATAAGATTGCTGGTCCAGATAGAACCCGTCAGAACAGTTAACGTGGTTGTAGACAGGTTCTGGAACAAAGGCTGGAATTACGTTACCGGAAAACCATGTTGAATTAGAATTTGTACATGTATTCCGGTTATTTGCGTTACAGTCACTGGGGAAAATGCAGTCCTGCCTAACGTCGGATTCAGGGTACTGTATAGAATATCCGGCCCTTGTAGACTCCGGCTATGGCGCAGATGCCCCATTCGTACCGTACTGTTTTCACATTACCCCTTTGCAAGATCAAAGCTGAGGCTGATTACGTAATACCATGGAAGCACACATCTAATGAGAAGGCTTAGCGTTGAGCCTTAGGTTCGAAAACATACACAGGTACAGCGTACTGCCTCCTTTACACCGTAGCGAGGTTAGACACGTAAGACAACCAGCCCCAAGCAGTACGACAGTCATAGCAACCCTTCTTCAAGGTCTGCACTATTGAGCCCTTCATAATCGGAGATCCTGAAGCCTCTGCATTCACATTCCATCGTCTCGATCGCCACCTAGGCAAGCACCATGTCACATGAAACTCAGGCTTCCAAGCCTCGACCGCCGTTCTCAGCACTACCTCTACGAAAAGGCGATCCTCCTTATTCCGCCTGGGGCCTGTACGGCCCAGACGATGAGCTCGGCACCTTGAATTTGCTCACTCCAGAGCGCGTCCTTTCTGCCGTCAAGGACGTCAGCACAGGCGAAAGTGTCGGCCTCAATCTGCCACTAAACGTGCCGAATCCACCGTCCCACAACCGTGTCGGATTCAGTCACAAGATCAAGCACTCTGCTCCTCGCAACGTTCACGATGATCTGATTGACATGAACACGCAGGTCCGTCGTGCCCAGCCAATGCTACAATACAACACTTGTTATAAGACTAACCAACACAGTGCTCGACACAATGGGACGGCTTCCGACACTACGGCTACCAGGCTGAAAAGCTCTGCTACAATGGGTTGACCATCCCAGATATATCGGGCCCAAATGCTTCCGGCAAGCTTGGCATACATGGTAAGTTTTCTTTTCTCCAGACATCACCTTTTTACCACGAGCGAATGTACTAAGCCCCCTAGCCTGGTGTAACCGCGGCATTTGCGGTCGTGGGGTCCTGTTAGATTATGACCGCTACGCAGAATCACAAGGTATGGGTTATGATCGCTTGGGTGGTCGCTCCGTCAAACTAGAGGAGTTACTGGCATGTGCAAAGCACCAAGATGTTACATTCAAGGAAGGAGATATTCTGATTGTACGCTTTGGCTGGACAAAAGCTTACCTAGCTCTTGATGAGGAGGGACGTGTGGAGTGGTCAAAGCGGCGGCCAGTCACGTTGATAGGGGTGCAGACTTCGAAGGAGATGGCGGAGTGGTTGTGGAATACAGGGTTTAGTGCTGTCGCTGCGGATACAGTTGCTTTTGAGCGGCAGCCTTTCGATCCAGTGGGTGAGGTTGGCGGATTGGAGAAGTACGGTCTGCACGAACTCTTGCTTGGTGGCTGGGGAATGCCTATTGGTAAGTTGTTTCGCAATGAAGTCTGTACTTTTTGTGTCTAATAGAGTATAGGAGAGATGTGGGACCTCGAGGCTTTGAGTGAGGTTTGTGCAAGAAACAAACGGTATAGCTTCTTGCTGACTAGTATGCCCCTGAACATACCGGGTGGCATTGCTTCTCCTGCCAATGCGACAGCTATCTTATGAGAAGGAGCTGTAATGCCAGAAATCTACTCATGTTTTAAGGAGTGAAACGTATTCGCGATGCGCATGTGGAAATCTAGTGCTCTATTTTAGTTTCAAGTATCTTAACAAAATTGATTGAACACTCTGTGGTATCTATATAGACAATGCCCTCCATGGTTCAAAACTCTGACCATCATGATTGTCGCAACCAGCGATATGACCTCGTTATCCAACAGTATCTGTGTCACCTAGATTCACCATGTAGTCATCCCACGGCGGTTCATCATTTAAGTCCCCTGCCGGAATCATAACATAGTTGGCTTTTGATATCTGATGCTGACCCCGATGTTGTTGTTTGATGGTCTCTACCCCTTGTGTGATAGATGTGGCGGATGATCGGGAAGTTTGCGTGGTCGCCTGAGAGGATAGCGACGGTGGGCCTTGACTCTTTTGGCTTAGTGATTTACAATGGTGGGCGAATCTTGCTTCAACAGCTTTCATTGCTGTATTGGCAACCGTAATAGACTTGATGGCTTGCTCAGTCAGTGTTAGTGTATCTTGCCAAGAAACTTCTCCTGAAGAACAATCCTCGGGATCCGCCAGATTGGCGCAATTACGGAAGCGCTCGATGCAATGGTAGAATTGCTGCAGTGGACGTGCTTGCATAGCCTCCTTCCACTCGAAGAACAATAATGCTGCAGTCGTCCTACACTTTCCGATATGCTGCAGGCTGGATCGATCTTCTGAGTATTCAGATGATGCGGTCGATAGCGTTGAATAGGGCGTTGGAGGTCCATGATCTGAGGAAACGATTAGTACAGCAAAACTGGCTTCATGTGGTCGGACTCACTTGGCGTACATGATGGTCTTCTGTAGTTCGGTCCGATACATCGACAGTCATCAGACCCATTCAGATTCGCAGACATACCAATCTCGCTAGTTTGAGACAGTGAATCCTGTTCCTGCGCCGCTGACAAATGGTCTTGTAAGTGGTTGTACGCAACGCTATTGTGGCTTAATTGTGTTGAAGATAGTCTTTCACGAACTCTTCTTAAGACACTGGTCAGATCTTGGCGCATTGAGAACGTGAGGCGTCACTTACTGCTTAGTCTGGCGCTGACTGACAGTACAATCTCTATGATCGAGCGCACAATTGGTACATGGCTTGCCGGATTGCAAAATCAGATCGCACCGTACCTTTCGTGCGCGACACCTTAGACAAGCCTTGCTTGCCCTCTTTCGCTTATGCTGTGAGATTGTGTCGCTACAGGGAGCCTCCGATCCTCCTGCCGTGCTGAATGGTGGTGTATCCTTGACTGTCGATAACTGATTGATGGTTGAGAATTCTGTTGATTCATAGAGTAGTTCCCCATCTGTGTCACAAAGTGGAGACATGTTCATGTTCGATTCAGGTACGTTCTGCTTGAGTGATTTGTCGACCAAGCAATAACGTCAGCACAGCGCCATTAGATACGTTCCCATCGAGTCGATCTTGAGACACTAGCATGGGATTCTACATGAGGAACTCCGGAAGCTGCAATTCCGAGGAAAGCCAGCAAGCGGTTGCCAAGAGATCGGAGTTTCTCGTCGCTCACGACTCGTTACCGGGCTGTACGTGGCTTGCCGCTCCTCTCCGTTCCACTATTTGGGTGCCGGATCGTGATCGAATGAGATCAAGACAACAATACAGTAGAATGTGTGCTTCGGTCAAGCATTATATGCATGAGTTCAGAGCGAGTGAGATTGCAACATCGTTTCATCAGATTTAAACATGACGTCACAAAGCTATAGCTCCGTAGGTGCTCATGCTGGTCGGAAGTCTATAGAATCTGGTCCAGTGACTGCAGCTGACTACCTCTGTCATGCAGAGTTCGCATATGCTCGACGAAAGAAAGCTGCTTAGGAGCCGATAGTACGCGCCCGTCGTTGTACGTGAACGTTGAGCTCGTCTGCCCAACCAAAGCGTATACGATGATGACTCCTCCTCGTCGATTCCAAGTCCAGTAAGAACGTCCATACGCTACCATCTCGGCTTCCAATGTACCCTTTTCCGTCCTGATGTATGCTCTCCACTTCCGAGGCACTATTTGCTTACTCTGAGGATCCAACCACTCTTCCGCAATCTCGAACCAGACATTTTGAGGCGTGCTTGCCGCTAGCACTTCGCCATTGATCGTCACCATACCTGTAGATCTTTTCCCGGCAGTGTTCGCCAACATATACCAACTGAATTCATCACTGAATGCATGCACCCAGTTGTGACCATGCATACCCATGTACTTGATTCGATCAGGAACTCCGACCGTCGTTCCACGAATGCCTAAGTTCTCGTGAACAGCGTAGCCCTTGATCTTGAATGTGCGACCATGAACGGTAATTTCTCCCTCGGCCTTGGTATGAGTAGAATAGCCTGCTGTGCCATCTTCCTTCCAATCTTCGAATCTACCAAGGTGAAAGAATCCTTGACCAGGCTGTGTGAGACGGATATCCGTCTTGACGCCGGCGTGCTCACCCGTGATCCGCCAGTTGTCCTTCTCTGCGGTGAAGACACGGCCGTCAATCTTCCACACATAGCTATTGTCGCCTTTCTCGCATGTTAGACTACCAAGTGGAAGGTTGTCCTCGACGTTTTGTCCCTTATCAATGAAAGGAGTCGGGTGCATCAGCTTCTTCTCCTTGTCGGAAAAGTTGGTGATTAAGAGTGCGGTCTGACATAGATCTCCCAGAACTAAGGCGTCCTGGTTGTTTTGATTGTACATGAACGTCCATAGGTGGAAGTCTTCGCCTGTCTCTGCTGTTGCCCGAATTGAGAAGCCATAGTCATAGTAGAATTCTTTCTCCCCGGGAAACGCTTTAGTCCAATCTTTGGCATACTCTAGTTCAACCGGACCCACGCTGTATTTGAAAAGGTTGCTTGCTGAGATAGATTTCTGATCTGTAGACATTTTGCCGACTGTCAAATGGTTTCGGATATGGAATTCTAAAGATCTGCAGATTTCGATGCAGTGTAGAGAGTTCTCTACTTGAAGATAAACACAATCCCGGCTGATATGGGCAAATTCATCTTCATATAAACGGACTGACCAGTTATTGTGGGCCGGAAATCAAGGTCCGAAGTGAAGGTAACATATCTGGAAATGTAACGAGGCACGTGAACAAGGTCCGGCCGTCTGTATATTTGGTTTACACTATCGTAGCCACTTTGAATGTTCCGCTGTGCCAACCTTAAAGGATTGCATATAGGGTGATACCAAGATTCCATGTGACCTCGTCAATTGTGGGACTAGTGCGCGCTCTTGTCTGACCCGCACTAAGTTCGCTATACAGAAAGTTCATGCATTAGTGATATCCTGTTGTTCAAGTTTCAAGATCTCTACCTACCTAGATATTACACTGTAGGATCCTGATCAGACCATTCTGGCCTTGCTGTCTTCATTCCGGTTATTGATCATATTTCCTTCATCAAATTCGGCCCCACACTAGTTCCACGATTTGAGGACTGTAACTTGGAAACAGGTGACAAGTCCAGAACAGTGTGGTTTCATAGTCGGCTTATTGGGACGGTTGGCATGTTTTTAACGAAATGCATATTGTAATACACCTAATTTCTTATCTCGGTCATTCAATATAGGAGAATATTCCTCTTCGGTCCTAATGTGAGGGTTATGGTTGTTGTGTGACATCAAGCTTCATACATCGCATCCTCGACGTAGGAGGAGTTCATAATAAACACCCTCCTAAGTTAGTAAGTTGCTTATCTGAGCTCCCCAACTCGATGCTTCAGAGCTAGCCAAAGAGAAACTTCGCGACAATGAGCATACCACAATTCTAAAATTTGTATGACAGCACCAAGATGAAGTTGTGTTTCCCGCTACTCGTAGCGGCGCACGTTCCCACATCTTTCCGAGCGTGAACCCTTACCATATCGACTCATTCAGCCAGGGCAGATCACAATATCTAGCTCATCTATTGAAACCTAGACTCTTGTATCTTGACGGCATGTCAGTTCACGTAGTACATGCAATGGGAGCAAGAGCTTACCTGATCAGGATCGACTTTGTCTGAGTATATTCCAGAAGGCCATACTTGCCGTTCTCCCGACCTACACCACTACCTGTGTTCTGGTTAGTGCTTTTCCGGTGGACAACAACCGTTCGATCCATGGGACTATCACTTACTCTTCCAGCCACCGAACGACATGTTAGAATCGACGTAGTTCGTGTTGTTGATAGTGATAGTTCCAGCCTCCAATTTGTCTGATACCCGAAGAGCTGTGTCGAGATCCTGTGTGAAAATAGTCGCTCCAAGTCCAAACTCAACGTTGTTAGCCTTTTCAAGGACTTCTGCTTCATCATTAAAAGTGTCAATGACCGCAACAGGGCCGAAGACCTCTTCGTTCACAATCTTGGAATCAGCAGCAGGCTTGAAATATATCGTCGGCTCGATATAGCACCCTTTGTCACCAACTTGTTGACCACCTACTAGTGGCTCGGACTGTTTTGAGGCTTTGGCAAGGAAGTCTAAGACGCTCTCCTTTTGACGATGATGGTACAAAGGACTGGATATTGTGTCCTCACTCCATGGATCAGCCTGTAGGTTGTTGCGATGATTCTGCAATTTCTTCTTCATTTTTTCGAGGAATTCATCAGCGACTTTCTCGTGGACGTAGATACGAGTCCCAAGAACACATCCCTGACCGTTAAGTCGTAGGAACCCGTAGCTCTCATTCACCGCAAGTTCGATATCAGCGTCTGGAAAGACAAGAACAGGTGATTTCCCACCCAGTTCCAAAGTCACACTCTTAACATTGGAAGCCGTAGCAGCAGCCTGAATCTTTTTACCCACAGCGACACTCCCTGTAAAACTGATTTTACGAATATCCGGGTGAGACGCGAGACGCTGACCACATTCCACAGTGCCAATAATCACATTCAAAGCACCAGGGGGAAATCCAGCTTGGATGGCGAGCTCCCCGAGGTAAAGTGATGAAAACGGGTTGAGCTCCGGAGCCTTGCTTACCATCACATTCCCAGCAGCTAGAGCTGGAGCCGCTTTCATCGCAAACACTATCATTGGACTGTTGTATGAGTTGATTGCTGCACAGATACCATATGGTTCATGTCGGATAATCTGCACCAAGGAGTCAGTACTTGAAGCTCATAGATATCCCAAGACACTGGGTAGGGCAGCTTCTACTTTTAACCAGCCATTCTCAGCAGGCGCGGAATCGCCGTCTAGTTTGTCCACAAACCCTGCGTAATCTGCCGAATAAAGATTAGCAAGACGCACAAATAGTCGATCAGATTATTACTGCAGAGGGGGATCGTACATTGAAAAAGGCTAGCTGCCTTCGAAGGTTCATGATGGCCGGAAAACTTGAACTCCTTGCCATTGAGGACGGTCTCCAAGTAGCCAAGATGTTCTTTATGTTCCACGATTAGATCGGCGAACCTAAGCATGATCTGGCGGCGAGCGACCTATCATCGGTCAGAAATCAGAAGAGCCAGTACACCAGAAGACCTACGAGGGTCAATGCTTGCCACGCTTTCAGCCCCTTCTTCGCTGATGCTACTGCAGCATCCACATCTTCCGCACTGGAAACTTGTAAATCTTGAGACAAGAATTAGAAATGATTCAAAGATCAGCTTCCGAAGCCTCGCTTGAGTGACTGACCTTTAGTCAGAATAGAATCGTTAACAGCGGACGTCAGGGTCAGCCTTTCGGAGCCTTTTGCCTGTACGTACTGGCCATCGATAAATGGCTGTGTAGGCAAAGGGAACTTGGCAATTTCTTTTGCAATCATGTTTAGGAGCTGGCTTTACACAAATCGAGTGGTGATAAGAATGGAATCAGGCTGATGAACACGTCAACTCTGAACATATAGCCCAAGTGTGCTAAGGGATATACCATAGAGCATCGAGGTGCGTATTGTGTTCACCCAATCGGATTGAGGCACTCGGAACTTGTATGGAGGAACAACAAGTGTTATGGGGTATAGCTTCCATTTCCGAAGACAATACCGGGGAACAATTAGCCACGCACCGTACGATTTAGCATGCTCTAACCTGAGCAGGTAATAGTCATGCATAGTGATAATCACCTTTTATAGTGCTTCTATCACTGGGAGACAATCACCAAGCAATACCCGCTGTGCTGATAAATACACCCTTCGATTGATCCTACAATGGCTGCACAAAACGCCAATGATCTGGAAGGACGGTTCAAAGCACTGCGTGGAGTATGGTCTCCAGAATGGGAGGCATTGGCACAATTGAATCCTGCATATTTGAAGGGATACATCAACATCAAGACCGCGGCGCAAGGACGGCAACGGCTGCCCGCGAAAATCCAGGAATTGTGCTTCATTGCGGTCGCTGCTTCAGTGACACATATTCATATTCCTGCGGTAAAAGCCCATATTCAGGCTGCTCTTGCTGTAGGCGCCTCCAAGGATGAGATCTTTGAGGTCATTGGACTCACTTACCTTCTCGGGGTTCATACTGTCACGTTGGGCTTTCCCATCCTCGCCGAACTGATGGAGGAAATGAATCTCAGTCTGAAATCAGGTCAACAGTCTGCAGAAGCGCCTGACGCAGAGCGCACACGCATCAAGGAGGCATTCGTCAAAGACCGTGGCTTCTGGCCTCCAACATTCAATGTCTTACTAGAGCTTGATCCCCAATTTTTTGAGCAATACGCGGACTTTTCCGCATTTTCTTCTAGATCGCCTGTGCTAGAACCCAAGTACAGAGAACTTGTCGTCTGTGCATTCGACGCAGCAACAACCCACCTCTATGGCAGAGGAACCAAAATCCATATGCGGAACGCCCTGCAACTTGGGGCAACCCCAGAGGAGATTCTAGAGATGCTTGAGATCACTAGTCTGATAGGAATTGACGGCGTTTCTCACTCCGCTCCATATTTGCTCGAACAGCTGAGTGGCGAAAAGGGTCAATAATGAGGGGTGGTTGCGAACGTGTGGAATCAAATACTGGATGTATTTGAACTCCCTGTAGACTTCACTGATCAGCTGTTATGCTGTGATCGAGTATGTCGGGCTTCGTCAAGAGATACGTACTTTGAATGCCGTGTTGACTTCATCCGTCATGGTGAAACACGCAGGATCTGGCCGTCCCAATAGTTTACAATAGCTTGTAGCAATGAAAACATAATTTGTGAGGAGCATTCAACAATATGCTTACATTATGTACACTGTGGTGCGATGCCAAATCAATATTTTCTCCCTGCTCTGCGATTGGTGTGTGCCACTTAGCATACTCGACTGAATGTGTAATATGTTTGGTATCAAGAGATGCAATGTCCAACACAAGGGGTCAAATACATAGATACGTGCTGTATGCGGAAGCAGAGACGCAACGAGTGGGCTCGGTAGGTACTGTTCGCTTCAAGGGCGGCAGGAGCTGGTAACTTCAGAGTGTAGCTAATGGAGGTCCATACATGCTAATACAATGTCTATAACCTGAATGCATACCACATAGATGAAACTTCTATGAGCACCAGCTTCAACGCCGATGGTGAGGTCCTTCTTGCTATGCTCCATCTATGGTAAGCATACTTCTTCCCAGGGCTGGTACTATATCCGGTTCTGGGTTGATCACCGGTGGCTTGTCCACAGTATCCAAGTACTCTGTGGTATGCTCATTTCTCTCTTGAGCAAGCACCATGCCATTGCCCATCCAGGACATGTAGTTGTTGTCTGTCTCCGGCAGGTAAGTATATTCAAAATCCTCCCACCGTGGATTTTCGTAGCAGTAGGTAATGTGAAGCGCCGACCCCGGCCATATTGTAACCACCCGCCCATCTTCTTTGCCGCGTTTCATCCAGGACTTGCAAGGTTGAGTATAGATAGTCTTAGTGAAGTACTTGTCGACATGATCTACAAATTTGTCCACCGCATCTGTTTTCACCATCAGGGATAGAATATATTCCCGTTGTGCCTTCTGCACCTCCTTGATCATGTACTCACATGCAACCTCAAGCACGTGAATCAGTCCGCCTGTGCCAGACGCGCCATTGGGGCCAATAAATTGCATCATGTTAGGCATTTCTGGTGCGAATATGCCACAGTAAGACTTTGGATCAGGATCATAAACATCATTCAGATCTCGTCCTCCTCTCCCCACGATTGGTGGGCCTTTGCGGCTTGTATCAAATCCAGTGGCACAAATAACGAGGTCGACATTTCGTTCTTGACCATCTACTGTCTCTATACCATGTGACGTAAATCGCTTGATCTTGGTGGATATAAAATCGACGTTGTCCTCAACCAGTGCTTCAAGGTAACCCGGTCCGGGCGTCAGACGACCGCAGCCGGGTGGCCAGTGAGGCTCCAAGGCTGTCATAATCTCAGGTTTCTTGGCAAGCTTCTTGGCCATAGCTTCCCGGTTAATCTTTTGAAATTGTTGCTGAAGTGGAGATCCGTTCAGTGTTACGAGAGCTGCTGCGTTAACCATCTTCTCAATCTTTGATCTGAATGCGGCGTAGGCTTGTGGGTTGTTGCCGAAATTTATCAGTTCCTCTTTCGAATGGTTGACTGGAGATGCGCGTTAGTCATGATTCAGGGGATCTAATTGAAACGGGTACTCACAATTTCCCACAACGCCACGATCGCTGAGTTCTTGGCTGCCAAAACCAATGGGCGATATCCAGGTCTTACTTGCCATGTAGTGGTCAACTCGTGCAGCATAAGGTTGAATTTGAGGCAGAATCTGAATACCGGAAGATCCGGCACCAATCAATGCTACGTTCTTATCCTGCATCGAGTTCAAAGTGATCGACTGGTCC
>Ga0068618_1000014_pt1 | contig 28091 bp, 22 predicted proteins | sample InSIn2SAF170_2_FD_77423 | JGI IMG/M metagenome (GOLD analysis project Ga0068618, IMG submission 77423) | Clean room microbial communities from NASA Spacecraft Assembly Facility at Jet Propulsion Laboratory, Pasadena, California, USA -... ...
GAAAGAGGTGGTAGACAAGTCCAAGCAAAGCATGCCACAGGATGGCAACGCGAGGAGCACGCCATTTAAGAGGTACCGCGGCACAAACGACTACAGAACCCTACAGAACAAAGGGCGGAGTCAAATTTCTTGTCATGCTGTATACTTCCGTGTACAAAAGCCAAGAAGCAAGACGCAAGACACATCGGGATCCCGCTGACTAGAACTTCCCGGCAACACCATATCGACCCGGAGAATACAAACCAGAACAAATCCGTTAATCTTCTCCACGACCAGTTTCCTACGTTGCAACTAACCGGGAACAACGGCATGTCTACTACTAGCAAAGTCTGGACTCATTTACACGGGTAGTGCCCTCCGATCCCGCTAATAAACACCAACTATCCGGAATCAATACAATCTGTGTGTACAGTGATTTAAATTCTAGCTGCCTGGAGCTGTTCAGGAATCTCCTAGCTGATGGATTGTTGCTTTGTAAGCATTTAAGTGCTCTATATAGATACCTACTTTGCCGGAAGAAGCGTGATACCCATCAATGTATGTGAACTTGAACTCGAATCTCAATACATGAATGTGAATGTGAATGTGATGTGAATTTATACTATCTGTATACTTTGTATCTATGTTTGTATATGAGCGACATCGCGTTCCATGAGCGTTTGCATAACTTACCAGCAACAGCCAAGCCAAGCCAAATCCAAGCAAAGTAAAGTAAAGCAGAGTAGAGAAAAGTAAGTAATGACGTCCAAGGACATTAATTTCTCATAATGAAGATCGCTATTCCATGCTTAAGTATTGTATTGCAGAAAGAAAACCTCCTGAGGATACAGTGATAATAAGTATGTGAAAGAATCGGAAATGTATAAATTAGAACTTATCTTTACTGTAACCACATACACGCCGCAACGAGAACCACCAATTTTAACAGCCGACTACAACCATAATAGCTTATCTTATTCCCAGGCACAGCGTAGTACAACAAAGCAACCAGGACATTTTGTGATATTCATATACTATCGGTATACAAATTGTGTGACTTCAGTTGGACTTCATCGAGGTTCAGTGGTAGAAGTAAGGTAAATAAATAGATATCAGTTCCATATACTATAGGGGAGAAGTTCACGAAGCACTGTAGTAGCGGACAGTAGAGTTCTATTGTGGTACATGAATCATGTTACATACGTAGCATTATCTAAATGAAGCAGTGCATGGATATACCTAGGTATGTATGTAGGTAAGGATTTGGTGAAGTATTACACACAGCTCTTGACTTCGGACCACGAGCAGTTGAACCTCAAAAACCCTGATTGCTGGAAAGGCTGGTTTGTTCTGCTCGACCTCTACCTTGTGCCATGCCTCCTGAACGTGTTGAAAGGAAGGGTGTTGCTAGTGGTTGCATCTTTTATAACACTTAATTTCTGGCTTTGGATGTTCTTGGTTTTTTGGCATCGAGGATCCTTGGTCTGTCGCAGAGCAGGATCAATTGCACAGTGCACCGTGTTGCGAGTCAGATGGTTGGTTTTATGGCGAACAGTGCTGGAGACACTGCATGTTAGTGATTGAGAGACGGCTTGATCGTGTGGTCGTATAGGCCGGTCTATGGTAAGATATGCGGCTGTTGGAGTCTTGTCTTCGAGTTGTGCAATGCCTCTGATGGATCACGAGCAAGTGAAAGCACTTGATTCGAATTCGTGTGCCCATTTCACTCTCCGTATAAGTACTGATACAGCCGCGCCTGAACGGATATTGAAGTGAAGTGTGATACGAGATGTGGAGTGTGCATCGCAGATATGCAAGTCCGTGGCATTTGTTTTCGCACCTTGGTTTATAGATACCTGCCATACTCGATGTCTCATGTGTGTCATTTCCAACATTCGTGGTCGCTCAAGAGAATTTCCACCTGTTTCCACAATTCTTACACTTGCAGAACGTTGTCATCGGTTCATCAGCGCTTCGCGTTTGCGCCTGCGTAAAGCTGACCATCCTCTTCTTACAACGTCCACATTCCAGATGATCAGAAATACTCTCCTCATCTTGCGGCACCATTGCATTATTCAAGTTCTCCTTCTTGAGCTTCTCATCCTCCACCTGTTGTTCCTCGCTTTTCATCTCCTCATGTGTCATGCTGGCGAATTTGTTTGGCGATACCACTCCGTTCACCACCCGCTGTCGTAATTCAGGATTTGCTTTGTTCTTGAGATTCTGGTAGAGAGAGCGGATTTTCTCTTTGTAGGCGTCAGAGGCGTGGGGCGCTGCTGAAGTGCCTGCGGAGGACGCAGGAAGGTTGTAGACCGCGAGTTCGACTGCACGAGCAACGTCGAGGACTTTGGAGGCAGGTAAGGACGAGCCAGTCACCAGACCATCATAGAGAAGAGCAATGGAGTTATTGCGACCAGGCTCCGAAGTGAGGGAGTTCTTGTCAATCTTATCTGCCTTCCACGACCGTTTGTCTAAGGGAACGCCGGTTGGAAGTTTCGAGTCAGTCTTCGGTTGTGAAGAAGGAGCGGCTGGCGCAGGTGATTTTGTACCGTTAGGTGTTGATGCGCCACTCGGCGGTGCTTGTTTCGTTTTGTTGATTGAATTTCGCCATTGGGCGATTATCTCTGAGGCCAGTCGTGGGATTGCTGGATCTACGCTTTGAAGACCTTTGACTTTGTTCACTATTTTCCCGATTTGTGTCTTTCGGAGGAGGTCTTCAGAAGGCTTCACACCTTTCTGAAGTTCTTTGAGAATATTGAGGACGTTGCCAGCAGTCTCTCTTGAGCTGAGTGCTTTCTGAAGGGCGTCACCCTTGGAGCGCACTTCCCGCTCATCCATGGCCATTTTCGTGCTCGACCGAGTCGGAAGTTGCGTTTCTGAAGTGGTATTCTAAGGTGATGGGAAGGAAGAAGGAAGGCTCGGAAAACAAGATTGGTAAAAGCTATAGATGTGCAATCAGTATCAGGAGTTTCACTGAAACAGAGAAGTCAGCTCTAGAGACGAGTTAGCTGGAATATTTGCTAACTTGCGACAAGCGATAAGCACTGCGTCGCGCAAAGTAGATATCGCGGTGGAACAATCGTATAGACAAAGGCCGCTCTCCTCATTTAACCACACCATGAATCAACATACCTCTCAATCGCGTGACCAAGATGACTACTCTGTAGATCCTGCTACCAAGGCGGGAGGTCAAACTGCTGTCGCGTGAGGTATGGAAGGCTGAATCTTGATGCAATCGAATGCGCCTATCGTGGGACACAGGAGTTGAAGGGTTAAACTGTTTGTATAAGTGAGTTGAATCACGACGTCGTCAGAAAAAGGCAAGAGAGGCAAGAGGGCAACTGCACGTGCGGGACAAGGCTTAACATTATTTCATGGCAAACAAGGCAAACACTTCAAGTCCGAGATATTCGATGTTTGTGAAGGGCTCAAAGAGGTCATGAAATCCAAACAGTAAGTTGCCTCTCTGGTAACACAACTGAATGATACTCATTTCCCATGAACTATAAGTCCGCCACTGAATATTACGGCGTTCTTGGAGCCTTACTCGATCCGTCTCGAAGCAGAGGTTCATGCTGTGCTTTAAAACAAATCACTAATCTCGGGTGCCAATCACATCCTTTTGTGGTTTCAATTTAAGTTCGTTGGACGTTCTGGCAAAGCCAAACTTCACAAAACCACCTAATCTCGAGAACCATACTCGTCCTGCAGGATGCCGTCGTACGCGTTCCAGAAGCTTTGTCGTTGCTTCACGCACTCTTTTATCTTCATGCCATAGACCCAAAGAGACATGGAAAAGGCCTGCTTCTGACAGCGGCGCATACGACAACAGTTCGAGAATAGTATTGTAGGACGTGCAGTATTGCGACAACGCAAGGTATATCGGTGCAGCCTCTTGTGGAGTAAGTCGGAGAGTTTGTAACCGCGAAAGGGAATGATTGATGTCAAGGTAAGGTCTCGGACCATCGCTCGTGCCAATATCGGTAGTTCTGTTCTTCTGCGAGATATCATAAAGATCGGAGGTGGAGGACAATGGTGAGATGGGGTCTTCTTTCATGAAGGCTTCGGTAGCAAGATCTTGAATAAAGGCATAATAGGATCTCGTGCTACGCCAACCTTCAATCTTCGACGTCGTGGCAGCCAGTTCACGGAGCTTGGCTTCTTCGCTTGGCCAGATGTAGCCGTGTCCTTTTAGCGGTTTAGATAATCCAGTTGCTGAGGAAGAACTACGCTTAGCCACTCCATTCGCTGGAACAGGTTTCTCAATCTCAGTTGGCGGTAAAGCTGTAAGCGAGCTGGCTCCATAAACTGTCTCTTCGAATGCTGCTGCTACACGAGTAAATTTGTGAATGTAGGAACGAAATTTGCTCCGGATCATCTGTTCACCTGCACGGCTTTCAATGCTCGCAACTATATTCTGCATAAACGCCATGTCACCTGTGGGATCTGGATGTGTGTCCTTGGAATGCTGGGCAAAGAAGTTGGCGCCTTCTGTGACAGGTGCGGGTGCTATGCTACTGGATATTTTCATCCTACCGGCGGGAAGGTCGACAAGGAGGTCCCACCATTCCGGGTGGTAGGAGAATGCTGGATTCGTGACACCAGCGATGAAACCTGGCACTTTCAACAGATCATCAATCTTACTGAGATCAGTGTAAGGGAAAGCGTGGCGAGTGAAGCCTCGAAGGATGCCGCCTGATGTTAGAGCACATGCTGCGAGGACCGCTTCCGCAACTTCACCTGAAGGTCGATTGTGGCCAAGAAATATGACTCGTTTCTCGGTAAGCATGGCGTTGATCAAGACAATGATTGGGTGTGTATAGGCTCCGGCTGTTGTTAGGTGAGGATGCAGTGCAAATGGCTGAGCTTGAGTAACGTGTGGTGTGTTGAAGGTCTGTACGAGCTGAACCAACGAGAAGTCACCTACCGTTTCAGCTGCAGGTGCCGTAGGTATTTTGACTGGAATAGGTATATCATTGTAGATGATCTTGGATTCGAATTCATGGGTATCACGGGGTATACTGTACTTGATCCTGCTCGGTGATTCAGGTGGTGTATCAGTCCGTCCAGCCACTTCCTCCTCTAGTCTTTGCTCTATCATAGCTTCGTACTTCTCAACGAAGAGATCACGGACATCATTCGCTTGCAGAACATGTTGCTCCAGAAGAGACAGCCGTGGCATTAGTGAGATGTCCATAGCGTTGAGCGAATTGTAGAGGTTCTCCAGAACTTCTTGAGAAGGGTTTTTGAAATAGTCATCCAGGGCTAGTAGTAGTAAGGGTTTGTATATATGCAAGAAAGTATGTCGTGTACATATAGCCATGGCTTGTGTCTTGGCTCCTCGTTTCTCGTTGGGATCATGCTTTGTGTTGACTAGATTCAAGACATACATCAATGGAGGACCCTCCAGCTCGCCGTCACTATCATCGTCGGAAGAGTAGTCCTCATCGGTGGTGTTCCCGGCTTGTCGTTGTTGGTCCCGCAGCTCCTTCTTTTGCCTTTTCAATTCCCGTCGTTCTTCGGCATCTTCGGCTGCTGCACCATCTTTGTGGAGAAAGAACATAGTCCAGTCTTGAGGTCGCATATGTGTCTGATCCGGTAACATAAGTTCGGCCAGCATGTTCTCGTCCGGGCTTATGGCGCCTGGAACCTGATGCATCATTGTAGGTCCTCGATCGATGTCAAAAGAGGCCACGAGAATGTATTCAACGTGCGGCTCGATATCGTCCAGCGGATATTGCGACTTGACTCGCGGACGACGCCGCCTTGTGATGCCATTCTCAGCAGGGGTATGTACTTTTTGCGACGACACGAACGAGCCTTTGGGTGACTGCAGTGGTAGAGAATGCTGTGAAGGAGCCTGCCGGTGGCTTAGCGACCTGGATACTGAGGCGGATGATCGGTGAGAACCATGTCGAGAAGACAATGAGGATCGTCTCTCGCTGATGAAAGGCGCAAAAGGCTGTGAGGAGGTGGGCATCGTCAAGGCCATCAGAGTGCGAACATGAACGTAATTGTAGCCTGTAGCCCTCCTTTCGTTCGTTATGCCGGCTTCATTTTCGCCAGCATAGTCGATATCCAGAGAAATTGAGGCTGTTCTCAATGTATATACGACCGGGAATGACTGTCGCGTGTGGAAATAGTAGCGCACACCAAGTCAATCTGCAATCGCATCGAACTTTCAGCACATGTTCTTGACTTCAGATCTGGCTCCAGGAACTCTTTTACCCCACAATCTCGAGCCCCTGGCGCGCTGCAGGGGTTCTCAACCTGAAGCAGGGAGATCCCAGTCCAAGACTCCATTCGCAGATCGACGTTGCTCGGTGACGAGCCACACATAAACAAAACTTCAATACCATAATCAACACTTACATACACATCGATACTGCAACTGGTTGGACATGAATGATTATTCTCGCCGATCATAGCATAAACTGGCGAACTATTTTCGAACGCAGGAGTACTCGAAATCCGTGGTTTCTTCACTCGATACTCCCTTTTTGGAAGTCTGTTGGGTTACACAACCCCCCCCGGAAGCCCACCAAGCACGAATTACTCCACTGCGCAAGCAAGCCATTTCAATAGAACAACTCCAGCTCATCATGGTAAGCCAGATCGCATGCTACTTTCCCATCACTGTCCTTCTCTCCTCTTCGCCTGCTTACACATAGTACAGTCCTTCTCGATGTCGACTCGATCGTCTCCCTTCCGGCGTCCAGCCTCCCCAAGCTCACCAACAGCCTACAAAACAAACAACACACCACCTTCAACCTCACGCGTGCAAGCATCACCCATCTCATCGCCGTCCAAGCTCAAACAATCATACACAATCTCCGAAGACGAAGAGGAAGAAAGCATGATAATCACACCCACAAAATCCAACTCAGACCGCCTCCCACCACCAATGTTACGAGCACAAACCGAACCACCAACCTCACTATCCTTCTCACCAGCCCGCAAACTCCCACAACCCCCAATCCGACCTCAGCAGCACCAGCAACAACCCACACCTATCCTCACTTCCCACCCCAGAGCCCAACCACCGGCCCCCACAAACCCAAATTTAGGCGATGACCTCTCCCGCCTCCCCCCCACCCCTCCTCCACTCCCTCCGCGAGTCGTTCTCAGTCCTAGACTCAAAATCAACAGGCCTCCTCACCCCCTCCTCCGTGTCCGAAACCCTCCAATCCCTCGGCCTCTCCACAAACGAACTATCCCAACTCTTCCCACCCAGCCACCACCATGAAGGCACCCAAGCAATCGCCCTACCCCAATACCTCAACTCCCTCGCCGCCGCGCTAATAAACATCTCCCCCCAACAAGAGCTTCTCAACGCATTCTCGGCCTTCGACGACGACGACAGCGGTCAAATCGACATTGCTGAACTACGCACCGCACTTCTTACGACGCCTCCGGAACAGGGTGAGCGGGCGCTTACAGAAAGAGATATTGATGAGGCGCTGAAGGGGTTTACGGGGAGACGGATATTGGGTAAACATGGCGCTGGACTTTCGGGGCTGAGGAATGTTGGTCCGCAGGCGGTTGGGGCGAATAGGAAGAATGGCGATGTTTTTAGGTATCATGAGTTTGTTGGTAATCTTTCGGGCGGACCGGAAGCGGGGCAGGGACATGGTGGTGTTGCTGCGCGGTGATTGGCATACACAGGACAAGGACATGAAAACAATGAGGACTGGTTATACGGCGTTGTTCTTTACGTGGAGGGTGGACTGTAGTTATCGTATAATGAAGGCAAGTCTGCTGGTTTGAGGCAGATAGATGAAAGCAACGAGTTATCTGTTTCGATAGCGACGGAAGCTATCTAAGGTACTGTTCACTACCATTGATTTATTGCTATGAGATCACATTTGAAGGTATCCATGACGCCTTTCCTTCCCCAGAAAGAACTGCAAAGAGGTATCGTAAAAGGAACGCTGAACTGCTCCCAAGCTTCGTATGAATATACACATCCATATATGCGCCCTCCACAGCGGCAATCGACCCGTTCCTGCTCAACAAGCATCAATCCAAGATACACGTTCCAAGCACAATTACAACCATCCCTAGCACCTATCCCGTTCAAATTACCTCACATCCCATACATAGCTGAATATCAAGCTGTATTTCAATTTACTCCCCTCCTTCGAACACCTCCACCGCCAGCTAAGAAACAAACAAAAAAAATACCAACCTAGGTAATTCTCACCTCCTTTACCGCTACTGCTGCCGCAGCTCAATCAAGGGCGGAAGCGGCCCATCAAAATGTACTTTCAGCGTACACGGAAAAGCGAAGTACGAGCCGTGGTCTGGGCGCATGTATTTGTGTGAGCCGTCTGGTTGGGGGACCTGGGGTAGAGATCTTGAGTTAGTAATTCGTCCTTGGTCAACTAATCATATAGCAGGAAATGGATGGACGAGCATACCTTCTTCAACTCCCCCTGGGGTCCCGGCGCACGGCGCAGATTAGTTAATTTACCGACTGTTCTTAGCATGGCTATCAAGCCGAGACTGGAAGTTTCCTTGTCCAGCAGAGGCATGTGTTCGTGTATGTCGTGGTGAATATACGAGTCTAGTGGGCGATCGAGGCGGACTTCATGTGGCTCAGGGAAGATATCTGGTTGTTTGTTTGCTTCGACGAAGTTGGCGAAGATTATGTCGTCGGGTTGCACGGTGGTTTGTTTATCGTTGTCTTGGAAGGTGTGGTGTACTTGTGCTTGGCGCGAGGTGCCGGATGTGCTGCTTAGGCGCAGGGCTTCGTTTATGTAGGCGAGGAGATTTGCGTCGGACTCTGGGGAGTCGATTTGTGACCATTGTTGAATGGTGGGAAGGTACTTTATGCCATCAGGGCTGAGATAGTAGTCTAGTACTTGAGTGAAGGCTTGAGATTGGTTGGGAGTCATGATGATGATTGTGGGCAGGATTTGATTGAAGGCTATGTCGTGTGGGCTCATGCCTGTTTCGTGGAGATAGCGGATCATATGAGTGCCGTATTGCGAGAGCGCAGTCTCGTTGGCTCTTTTGTTGTCAAAGAACATCGAGGTGAGAGATGTGGTGGTAACGGATTTGATGTTTAGCTCGATGAGTTTACCGATCATGTTGCAGAGCTTTTGAGCAACCTTGCGCCGTGGCATAGACTTTGTGGGCTCAACATCGAGGAAGATCGATGTGAAGATGACACACATTGCCATCCAGAGCTCTTGCTCCGAGAACACGCCCTTGGAATTTTCTGCTGTCTTCAGTGGCAGATCGAACATGCTTGCTGCAAAGTGAACGTGTGTCATGTTTCCGACATCTCTGGTGATATCGACCTGGTTGATTCCGGCAATTTTGACAGTGTGCTGATGCAGGAGTCGAAGAGTGATGTGTTCGTAGAAGTGCTTGACATGAGAGTGCCAATTGTCTTGAACAGTGAGCTCTTGCATGACCTCCTTTTGCTTCTCACGAAATACAAAATCACCGCCAAAGCTGAACTTTTCTCCAGCTTTCCCTAAAACACTACCCAGACCATGATTCCACATGACTCTGAATTTGTTGGAGTCGCTACAGAGCTCCTTAACGGCCTGATAGGAGGTGAGTTTAATCTTGACAGGAATGAATTCAGGTCTGTTCCAATCATAATCTTTGAAACGGCCCAAACTCTTCATGATCTGTACATTCTCGTCTGGAACAGTCATAGGATAGTGAGCATAGATGCTGTTAGACTTGAAGTGATTTGGCAAAGCTTGAAGAAGAAGCTTGTAGAAGACACATCCCTGCTGGAAGCTCAAGTCAAATGCAACCTCGTTGAAACCCCAATTCGTGAGGTGCTTCGGACTCCAATCAATGGTGTAAAACCTGTCACCTCGGACAAGTGCCACTGCATCGGAGAGCACAACTCGACTGATGGTATGCGTGGGACAAATACCAACACCAGGAATCATAGGATTCTTGTAATCCTCAACAGCGAGACCTGGATACAACTCGATAAAGTCTGGGTGCTCATACAAGTGTTTGAGCTGCTCTGCAACATAAGGATCCGAGTTGACCTCCTGGAAAGTGTCGTATGTCTTTAATCCGAAGAATTTGCGGTATTCGTTCAAGGTACACAAATTCCACGATCGAGATTGCATAATGCCTAGAATGGTAATTGCTCTCATGGCTTTTGGAATGTTTCGAGCACCAAACGAACCAGAGACCTGCTCAACAGCAGCGGTGAAAATCTTGGCCAAGTCTTGATCCTCGAATTTGCCATCAGGCCCTCGTTCAAGATGTGCGAATGGTCGCTTGATAGGATCCTTTGGCATCTCATGATCGTACTTGCCGAGGCCAACCATCAACTCTCTGATACTGACTTCACTAGATGGTTTGCCAAACAGCTCCTGGTAGACCATCTCAGTCCATTTCTCATCAGTTTCGCCAACGCAAGAATGCCATCGGTATGACAAATTGAATTCTGCCGAGACTTGATTGCCAATGCCTTGAGGCGTGCCATTGCCAGAAAACTGCTTGCCCTTGTCCAATCGAGGATCAAGTGCCCACGTACTATTTGTTCGATTCAAATTGACAATGGTGCGTATATAGTCGTAGAGCGTTATGTTGATGTACAGTCCGCAAGTAACTAAACGACCTGTCTGAAAGAGATCATTGTCGTACTTTACCCAAGCAGCATCCAGTGCATCGCCTTGCAGATGCATAGCTGGTTTATTGAACCGTCCACCTTCGTTGATTGCCGCAAGGTTGTCAACCACATAGTTGTGAAATCGATTGAGCATGATTAACATTGCGCCACATGATGGTGGGAAAGCGAGGAGACGTTCCTCAGCAAAGCAATCCGGTTTGATCTTGCCATCCCGAAATGTCCTCATCATGTTTTGATCTTCTTGTGTATCACCATAGAGGATGGATAAATCAAGATAGCTGGAGGTCTTGCTTATGCTGAAGTCCTTGTGATCGGTCTGGAACAGATCGTGGATGACGAGGGAAGCCCAGTTAAAGAGAATGCTGGACACTCTATTCGGATTTGGCTTGAACTTCTCGCGAGCCAGAACGGAATCAAAAATCAAACCTGGATCCGGAAGCGCGCCTGGCTGAACCACTTTTGGGTTGACCGAGCGAGCATATGGAGTGTTTGCTGCTCCCAATATGGGGAAGATGTACGAATTGTTCCTACCATCCGCTGACCTATATCTCCATTCATCACTCATGTACGACAATGGCGGATGCTGCAGGGAGTTCCAAAGTTCATCCAAGAACAAACTTGTGAGTTCGACTCGATTGGCAGACTTACTTGGCAGAGCAGCAACTAGCTGCATGACGTGCTCCATGTGCATCTTCTTGTCATCTTGAGGTTTGCCGCTGGCTTTATCTGCGATGATCTCCCTTACCGTGTGCAAGTCCTTAACTCCCAGCGATTTCATGTCCGCCCAGAAACCGGAGTGCTCTTCTTTCTCCTGATACTGAGCATCACCCGTCTGACTGGGAAGTGGTCGACTTGATGCATGAAGAAGGGCTGCAAAGTCAGAAAACGTCGATTCGACATCTCTCCGTGTGGCAATGGGGAGGTCATCATTTGCCTCGGTCTCTTCTTGAATTTCAGGTGGTGTGAAAGCATTATGTGCTGCTCCGTGCGATGAGACCAAAGGGACATTCTTTGTTTGATTCAAGCTGCTAGCGATTGTGGCGCCTTCGTGATAGCTAATGTCATTGGTTGTCTTGTGAGTAGCAGGCGATGCGGATGGCCCACCAACAGACGGAGAGTTGTTCACTTCCTGGGCTTTGTCAAGGGTTCCGGTGGGAGAGGAAGGATTGGTAGTTTTGATGCTGCTCTTCCTATCCTTGCTACCGAATTTGCTGGACAGTCTTCTGATAATGGAAGGCATGGTTGTAAGTATAACCAGTCCTGGTGGGAAGGAAGGAAGACAATTGGTGGGGCAGCGAAATTGTTAATTGACTCGTGACGCAGGTACAATCAGGTTGTTCCATCTGACTCGAGTCGCGTTAGTCAAAGTGATGGTTGACTGAGTCAACGGCTATCTGGGCGAGGCCAGACTTGGACAGTGAATCGGTCAACCCATATAGATAGCGATTACTGCTGCTATTCGTTCTGATTGATATGGATGTTGTATTCGACTGAAGCTACCATAGACTTGATTCGCTGCCAATGGCAACCTTCCGGTATTTGTACGGTATTGAGTGCTAGCCACCTCATGCGGCACATCAGGTGCTCCAGCCATCAACCAAACTCGATGGATCCGCAACGGCGGAGTGAAGATAGTCAACTCATACGCCATACTTTTGCACTCCCATCCTGTTCGTCATATGGTAGTGGTAATTAGAGCAGTGGTAGTCTCCTGCACCACCACTAGGGACCCGCAGCACATGCCAGAGTTTCGATCTGATGCATAAGAAGAAGAATGAATGATGGGCCAACCAATAGACGAAAGGGTTTTGTCGGTAGTCGGTGAAGTGATCGATCGTGGGTATACTGTCATCCAATTTGTGAGCTTTTACGTGAAATGTGGATTGGATGATCGTTTGCTGTCCTTTGGGCTAGGCGAAGCTAAACCTTATCGTGATCTTTTCCAGGAAGAGCTGCGGCGCGAAGACGGTGTGGTCCGGCACGCCAATTTGACTTTGGGGTCTTATCCTTCGTCCGTACCGTACAGCAGTACAAGATTCGCGATTTGAAGGTGTGAATCCCCTCATACGTAAGGGTATCACAAGCACGAAGTCGGAGCTCTACAAGGAGCCAGCAATGCTCAATGAGTGTCCATATCTCATCCGAAGCATGAGTGGATGGTTGACCTACAGATTTCGGCAATCGTATGGCTGGAGTGTGCTAGGGTATCGCTCAGCTGCCAGACGGTACTGTATGGAGTACGCTAGACGAGCCAGGATAATCGACTCCTGACGAAAGATATTGTGGAACAGTCGTGCTGATCTTTTGCTTTGACTCTGAAGCTGCCTTTTGGTGCCAGCCTCAAGATGCACTATCCATGCTAAACGCACCTGTACGTTGCTCGAAACGCAAAGATGGTGTCCAAATCTGTTGATTTATTGGATAGTCCATGTGAAGTCTTCTCCCTGGATATGGAGCAGGATTTGACGGATCATTGTTGCGTGTGGACCTTGACTGAGAGACCTGTGCCATTGCTCAGTGGCTGTATCCGCTGTTGGAGTCTTGCTCCATGTTGATTTTGCTGATAGCGATAGCACTTTCATGCACGGTACGCGTGAGGTTTGTGCTCTCCCCGGCCTGAGTCTTGGCTGGGCAACAATAAGCAAGCACGATCATGATGGGTGTGACTTGTCAACAGGCTCGTTGAAATTGCCTCGATGCCTCTCACTGTATATCAGCCCGTTGGCATACATCGATAACCTCTATAGCACTTACCACACACTATCGTTAAAACCTCAACGTCGCCATCCAAAATGCCAGCCGAGGATCCCCCTTCCTACAATCGACGGAAGCAGACATTCGTGCTGTGTTTTGATGTTGGTTTCTTTCACACATTCCTGACTACTCCACACTAACATCTTCAGGGCACCGGCAACAAGTTCAGTGGCACAGATGCCGACAGCAATATTCTCAAATTGTATCGCATGCTGGATCGGAGTAATCCAGATATGTACACTTTCTACCAGCCGGGCATTGGTACCTATATCACTTCTCATTCAATGCAAACTACCTCGACCTTTGGCAAAATACACTCCTGGTACACCAAGGCCAAGGATTCCGCTGTTGGTTCGTCTTTCGCTGAGCACGTCATGGGAGGTTACAAATTTCTTATGCGATACTACAGTGTGGAGGACGACTTGTATTTTTTTGGTTTCAGTCGTGGCGCATATACTGCTCGTTTCCTGGCTGAGATGCTGGATCACATAGGCCTGCTCAGTGCTGGCAACGAAGAGCTCATCAGATTCGCTTGGAAAACATACGCCAAGTGGGCTTCACGAAAGAACAACGGCACGGACGATGATAAGGAGAAGGAGAAGGAATTGTATGAATTCATGCGTGGTTTTCGAGAAACGTTCAGCCGACCTGTTCGACGCATTCGGTTCCTGGGTCTTTTTGACACTGTCAATTCCGTGCCAAAATTTGAGTCTGCTTGGATGCAAAGAAGTAAATTTCCCTATACGGCTCGTTCATCTGCCAAAGTCATCAGACATGCCGTTTCAATTGATGAGCGACGAGCGAAGTTCAGACAGGACCTCATCAGCGGAAATCGGGACAAAAAAGAAGATCAAAAAGAAACGCTGAAAATTCATCGTTATGATTCCGATCTTGAGCGTATGGCCGCTCACCAAAAACGAAATGCCAAGAAAGATGTTGATAGAATGCAACCTCAAATAGAAGTCACAAACGAAGACGACCACACCTCTCGTGATGCCTCCGAGAAAAAGGAAACCTTGGGGGACCCCGGTGAGAAGCAGCAATTCCTCGGGGTTCCTAACGGCCTACCAACAAAGAAGTCCTCAAACGACAGCCTAGCCGCTCCTATCTCCCTAAGTACGGAAGATTTGAGAGCCGGTCTTGACACCAAGTCAGACAATGCAAACTCAGGAAAGAAACAAAAACCTGGCAAGCACGAATTTGAGCAAAACACACATCAGGACCAGGATATCGAAGAAGTATGGTTCGCTGGAGGCCACGCCGATATTGGTGGTGGATGGTCCAAAACAACAAGCGAACAATGGATGTTAAGTCACGCTCCATTAGTATGGATGGTACACGAGGCCGGACAGGCCGGTCTCGATTTCGATATCAGGTATATCACATCCCAGCTTCTGCACACTAGAACCTGCTGACCAAAACACAGGAAAGTAGCCAAGCACAACTGCCTCGCCAACGGCGTAGATGAATACGGGCAACCGTTCGACGACGAGGAAACAGCAAAGAATTTCCATCAAGCTCTCGAAGATTCCTACTCAAACGGCATCATCCACGACTGTCTCAAAGCAGGTGACGGCATCCCCGGCAGCACCGCCTATCTCTGGCGTATGATGGAATACCTCCCCTTCCGCCGAATGGATCTACAGCAAGACGGAAGTTGGAAAGCAATCCGATGGTCAGTCTCACCCACACCGTCACAACCCCCTACCTACAACTTGCAAAACTAACTTAATAAAACAAATGTAGGCCTCTACCAATGGGCGAAGTCCGCGACATCCCCCTGAACGCGCAAATCCACAACACAGTGATCCGAAGAATGGAGAAGAACACCGCCTATCGGCCAGGGAATCTCATCATCGGCGGTGGAGGCCGTGGCATGAAGAAAGCGCCTGAGAAATATGGAATAGGGGACTGGGAACCGTATAAGAATCATGATCATCCTGTTTTGGCTACGTATATTAGGAGGGATCAGTGCGGGTCTGAACGTCTTGGTGACGGTAATGGTGATGCTAGGGGATAGAGGGAGGGGATGTAATCATGCATTGAGGAACTGGTAACTGGTGTTTGAAAAGTGTAAGAGCATTTTGCATTTGACCCCTTAGCAAAGGTCTGGCGTTTGATTATGTATGTATGATACCCATGATTCGTAGGTATCTTGTCTGGAAATTCTTACCAGAACTTGATGTTTCTGACTGTGTAATACAATCATTAGAACCAACGGCTTCATTCATAGCTCTTCGAGCTCTTCCAGCAGTATTACTCGTAAGATCAACGTGTTACACTCCAAGCACAGCGCCAGCTCAATGCTTCCAATCGCGAGAACTCCAATGCTGCACAGGTCTCGCACCACATACCAACACCCCAACCCAACCCACCCTACCCCAGAATCACCTACAGCCAAAAACACAACTTCCCACTCGCCGTCCCAGCAGCAATCCAATCCCGTGTCGGATGAAACACCGCCACCGCCGGCACAGCCGTAATCCCCTCCCCACCCAACTGCGCCAACTGCTCCCCGTTTGAATCATACACATCAACGAATCGATTCATATTTCCGATTACGAATTTCTGAATCCCGTCTTGGGGATGCTGTTGCCATTGCGGGCGGAGGATTGTGACCCAGCGGCCTGTTTGGTTGTTGTGCGGGATTGTTACCTCGGGGGTCATTGCGTCGTCTGGGAGGGTGTGGGCGGGGGGCCAGGTTGACATTGCTGAATTTGTGGTTGTGGTTGAAGAAGAGACGCCGAAGGAGTGGATTTTTATAGTGTCGTCGTAGGATGATGTTGCGACTTGGCCTGCTGTGTTGAATGCTGCGGTTGAGACGGAAAGGCGGGATTCGTGTTCGCCGACGAGTGTGGGGAGCGATTTTGTGATTTTGCGGAGGTCCCAGAGTTTCAGGGTGCGGTCTAGCGAGGCTGTTGCGAGGTAGTGTGGTGCGTTTGGGTTGAGAGTGAAACCGCCTATTTTCTTCTCGGAGAGTTGGTAGAGGGTTGTGGTTTTGGCGGGGGTGCGGATGTCGTGTTGGCCGAATGCGCCGTGGAGGGTTGTGAAGGAGATTGTGTGCACGTCTGTCGGGGACATGTCGATGCCGCTGATGGGTGTGTCTTCGAGGGTGTCGCTTGGTCCGTAGATTTCTATCGCGATTTGCTTTTGGAGGTCGATGGAGCGGATGCTGCTGTCGTAGGAGCCTGTGAAGAGTTTGCCCGGTGCGGAGGGGTGGGTGTGCATGGAGCAGATTGTGCGGGTGTGTGGTTTTATTGTTGTTATTATGGGGTTGGGGATGTCGTCTTCTTCGTCTTCGTCGTCATCTGCGCCGTCAGGATCTTGTTTGAGGCCTGACTGGGTGTCTTCTGGTTTTTGAGAAGCGTCAACGATTCCGAGATGGCCAAGCTTGTCACCCATGAAGATTATGGGTTTGTCTTCTGTGGGATGGAAAGAGGCACTGTAAATTCGTTCGGGAGTAATTTTGATCCTTGTAGGTTCCCAAGCGTCCCAAATCTCGAGGCCGTTCATTTTCTCTCGTAGTGACTTAAGGTCTTTGTCTGATGTCTCACGAACCTCATTGTCGCCGAAAGTTCGCTCATATGGCCGTGCGACAGGCCGGAGAGCAACATCGGATTGGAAGAAACCATTGACCTGGCCATTGATCGTAATCTCACTGAGATTCAGATCACCCGTACGCCGTTTTCGTCTTTCTATGTCGGCTTCCTTTTGAACTTGGTATTGCTTCTCTGCTTGCTCGCGCGCAACCTCGCTATCTGCTTGAATGCCGGCTATGCGTGAGGATGTCCTTCGAGGCACTATCTCTTCCTTCTTTATTCTTTTGACCGGTGTCGACTTGGACTTGCCAGTGGCTGCACGTTTTTGTGGTTTGGAATACAAGCTTACTTGCGCTGCATTTTTCTTGACTTGTAATTCCGCAAGTAGCTTGTCACGCTCTGCGATGTTGGCAAGCCGTTGCTTCTCGAATTCAGATGGCTCTTCTTTTACAACTTTCTTCGGCGGCATGTTTGATCACTTGTAAGAGATAGGCTTCAAGTGAGTGCACTTACAGTAATCAAAAGGGAGCGTAGTGAAGGTATCGTAACATTTTACGCGTTGATTGACTTGGAGCGCGTTCTGGCTGACGTCACAGATGCACATTTGATGCCCGCCAGGCTCGAAGCTGCGGAAGCCTCCAGAGCCTAGAAATTGAGGAGCACATTAGGTAGAGCCGACCGCCGCCTGTGCGACTAGCTAGAGTTTCACACACTGACACCGGCTGTATCGTGTTCAATCGAGCTATTGTCACAGTATTTCGATATGCCTCGTCTGTCCGAAGTCGTGTCATCATGTTGCTTGACCTTAGGTCAGCAAACACAATCCTTGCCACTTGGACCACGCTAAACATGTTTGGAGAAAATCCTCTTGACCGCATATGAATTACTTCCTGCGTTTGCTTTTTAACTATCTCTTGAGACTTCATCGTATCTGTACGAGCCACTCTCAAGCTGCCGTGTCCCAATCTGTCAAGCATGATTACAGAGGTCTTACTTGAAGGCCTGGACATGCGTCAGCCCACAACCTCGAACACAAAACCATATCTGCCATGAGTTTAAACAGGTTTAAACGGCCATCCTGGTCGAAGACATTCATAGAACAGCCAGCAGAGGAACGATACAATGAGGACGAATCAAAAAGGCCGGCGCCTTACTACTCACTGTTACTGTGCTTCCTTTCGCTGATAGGTTTGGCACTACAACTATGTTTGCTGCAGACCACAGTTGAGAAACTATGGATTGTACTGCCCAGTGTTGTTTGGGTGTTAACACTGATGTACCTCTTGCTGCTTAGGCCTAGACGGTGCTCCTTCGTCGCGCTAGGTTGCTTCTTCAGCTTGTTCGTCTCGCAGGCCATCTTTCTGGTCAGAAGATGGCACAATGAATTGAACCTCGAGCTCCGGTACGTGACAGGAACATTGATTACGTCCTTAATTGGCGTGATCCTTCTGGTAAACATGCCCCTCAGAGAACCCGGCTGGTCGAGATTCGGAATTAGCAAGCCATTTTCTGAGCCTACTAATAAGCTTCGGTCACCAGAGGACAATCTCACTTTTTGGCAATGGTCAACCGTGTCATGGGTATCGCCTTTGTTAAGCATTGGCAGAAGACGACAACTGAATGAGGATGACATCTGGCTTTTACCCTACGAATTTCAACATACGCATTTGCATAATGCTTTTCGCAAGCTTAAGGGTTCAGTCCTGCACCGCATTCTCCGAGCAAACTGGATAGACCTTGTTATTCTTACATGCCTTGAACTTCTAGAATTGGTCACGAATTATTCTGAACCTGTTTTACTGCAGCAACTTCTCAAAGCAATGGCCTATATTGATACGAACAAGCGCCCGGCTTTGGTTTACGGCTTGCTGATCTTGCTCGCTCGTGTTGTGAATGCTCAAAGTGAGGTTTTTAGTCTGTGGTATGAGCGTCGCAGTTATGAACGCTGCAGGGGCGAGCTCATGACGATGCTTTACGAAAAGACACTGCATCGAAAGATCGTTGCAACGCCGCCAGATAACACTAAAGATAACTTTGATGAGAATGCCGAACTCGCTCGTGCCAATACTGCACCAAGCAGTGACGAGAATACTCCGTTACTGCATACGAAAAATGAAGTGGCAGAGCCGTGGTATGTTCGTGCAAAGAGGCAAGTTGTGGCATTGTGGAAGAATTTCCGAATCGCCTTCAAGGGCGTCGACGAGGCGAAGCAAGAGCCAGCTGCCATGGGAAAGATCATGAATCTTATGAGATATGATTCTTATGAAGTAGCGCAGCGCTTCTGGGAGTTCCAAAAGCTCATTGAAGTCCCTCTTGGTCTTATCATTTCTCTTGTGCTCATTTGGCGGCTCCTTGGTTGGCCTGCATTGGTCGGCGTCGGGGTGGTTGCAGTGGCCCAGATCTTGAATTACTTACTTGCCCTTGTTGATGTACGATTCGAGAAGGTTAGAAGAGTGGCTACGGACAAAAGACTCCAGCAGACTTCTCAGTATATCGAAGCAATCCGACATCTACGTTGGTACGGGTGGCAAGACTTCTGGTTGAAGAATGTTTTCGAAGCACGCCAAAAAGAACTCAATATCAAAGTTGTCACATACATCTGGGATGAGTTTTTAATTCTCAACAACCTGTTCGCATCTGGCCTCATCACTGTGGCAGCGTTCTGGGCGTATACGTCGCTCGCTGGTCGGCAGCTTAGCGTGGACATAGCCTTTCCTGCTCTTGAGATCTTTTCGTTGGTACAGAACAACATGGAGGCAATTCCTGACTTAATCCGTACCTTACTCAATGCGAACGTAGCCTTGAAACGAATCCAGAAGTTTGTGGACGAGCCAAACAAAGAGGATCCCCAGTCAGAAGACGGTGAAGACTGTGAAACACAAATCGAGCTTCGAAATGCTTCTTTCGCGTGGCCTGGTTTACCGGAGAGCGTCTTGAAAGATTTGAACTTGCAGTTCAGTCGTGGACTCACTGTTGTCGAAGGAGAAGTGGCTTCCGGAAAGACAGCTCTGCTACAGGCCATTCTTGGCGAGCTCGATTTACAGAGTGGTGAGTTGCGGAAACCACTTCGGCCCATCGCATATTGTTCGCAAACACCATGGTTACAAAGCATGACAATTCGTGATAATATCCTGTTCAACAGTCCTCTGGAGACTGAGAGATACAAGCAGACTTTGCAGGTGTGCGCCCTTGTACCTGACTTGGCGTCCTTCGAACAAGGTGATCTATCGCCCATTGGAGAGAATGGCATTGGTTTGTCTGGAGGTCAAAAAGCGAGAGTCGCCCTAGCGCGAGCAATCTACAGCAAAGCGTCAATACTATTGCTCGATGATCCACTGAGTGCATTAGATCAGCAGACAGCCGAACATATCGTTTCTCAATGCTTCCAAGGTGATTTGATTAAAGGCCGAATTGTGGTGCTTGTCACCCATCGTATGGACTTGTGTGGACCTGCCGCAGACAATATCATCAAGATGACTCATGGTCGAGCTGAACGATCAAGCGGTCGAAGGCAGTCCTCTTTTTACGCAGCAGCTAGCAACGGTGAAGCCTCCAACGGCACTACAAAGGCTGCTGAGAATGGCACAATGAATGGAGCCAATATGAAAATGCTCAATAGTGCCATGAGAGACAAGTTCGAGGACGAGGAGCACCGCGAACACGGTGATATTAAGTCATCTGTTTACTGGGAGTATCTCAAAGCAGGCAGCCTTTTCTGGTGGGTGGTAGTGGTCGTTGTCAGCATTGGCTCTCGTTCTATCGTTATCGGTGTCAACTGGTATCTCAAGGAGTTCACTGAAGCGTACAACGAGTCTCACAGTGAATCGTTTGTCGTCAGTACCTGGGCACGTGTGAACGGTATCACTGGGTCAGGTATTCCTCTGCTTCGGCACATCTTCGACAAGTTTCCAAACCCTGCCAACAATGTAAGACCGTGGCTGCTTGGACTTCTTTTTATGACCTCAATGCAGGCACTCACCATCACTGTTGCTAATGGCACATTGATGGCAACAAGATATATTGGAGGCAAGAATATCTTCAGAATGGTCATCCAAAAAGTGACTTACACGACCTTCCGGTACTACGACATCACACCACTTGGCAGGCTCATGAATCGACTGACTGCTGACATTGGCACTGTTGATGGGCCAATAGGCAGAGATTTCTTCTCCCTTTCATGGAATGCGATAGCGTGGATCATGAGCATTGCGGTCATTGCTCCTCTGACGCCGCTCTTCTTGGTTATCTCCCTCCTTGTGTCAGCTGCCTTCGTCACGATATTCTTCCACTTCCTGCGAACCTCGCAAAGTCTCCGTCGACTCGAGACAACCACCCTCAGCCCTCTGTTTTCGAATTTCGGCGCTCTTATCTCTGGCTTGACTACTGTTCGAGCATTCCGAGCAGAGGAAAACTTCCAACGTACGCTCATCAACGTAGTTGACACGTTCCAAGGCATGGACCACTTCTACTGGAGCGTCCAGTCCTGGCTCTCATACCGCCTGGAGATTACCTCTGCCATATCAACATTTGCGTTAACAGCAATCGCAATTTACACGGGTCTATCAGCGGGGTTAACAGCTTTCGTCCTCGTTACATCTCAGCGCTTTGTGCAAGCTACTCATTCCGTCTGTCGCGTTTATGGCCGTCTGCAAGTCAACTTCGTCTCCGTTGAGCGACTTGTTGAACTTCTCCATCTCGAGCAAGAGCCGACAAACCCTGTAGCCCCCCCTGCTTGGTGGCCCTCTTATGGCGGGAGTATCGTCTTTGAGAATGTCACAGTCAAGTACGCACCTCATCTAGACCCGGCACTATCGGGGGTATCATTCGAAATAAAAGGAGGTACGAACACTGCTATCGTTGGTCGTACAGGCTCGGGTAAATCAACCCTCGCAGCTGCTCTTCTCGCTACAATACCTGTCACAAACGGTCGCATCCTAATCGATGGTGTCGATCTCGCCACTGTCGATCGCCAAGCACTCCGATCACGAATCACTTTTCTTGCTCAAGAGCCTGTGTTGTTTGAAGGTACACTGAGACACAATCTTGATCCTGTCCAAGAGCACACAGATGAAGAATGTGAAGCAGTTGTAGAACGAATGGCTGGACGTTTCAATTGGACACTGACCACAGCTATCGAAAGTGGAGGTAAGAACCTCAGTCAAGGACAAAGACAGCTTGTGGGCTTGGCACGAGCGATTCTTCGTCGCAGCTCGATCATCATCATGGACGAAGCCACAGCAAGTATCGACGTCGAGACGGCATGGGAAATTCAACGTGTGATAAGAGAGGAGTTGCAGAATAGTACGGTGATCACGATAGCTCATCGTACGGCCGCTGTACGTGACGCCGACAATGCGATAGTGCTTGCGAATGGAAGGATGTTCTCGTTTGGACCCGCTACTGAAATTGAAGAGCACACAGGAGACGATATAACAGATTGACCTCGTTCGATGTTTTGAAACAATTCGCTGTTATAGGAGCTAGATTTCGGACACATTAGACTAGTAGTAAATAGACCAGAGACTCGGTATCTTCGAAGGGTACGGCGAACAATTCAAGGCGTTTCGCCCTCGATGTAAATCATAGAGAACCACGGCTGTGGCTATCGCGAGTTGTCCGTCAAATTCAAACCAATTAGAGAGCCGCTAAAGCTGACATATGCACTAACTATATTCGGACTAGCGTCATCGCTTTGAGCTTGAGGTGGCCGTCATGGATTGAATTGACCTCGCCTCTGGTAAGATATTGTTTGGTCGCTCGCATTACTGTCCTGCCAGACAGCCACTACCTCTCCTCTCCTTCACCGGGCAGTGCCCACATTCAACGACAATGGCTGCATCCTTCGCGCGACTCGCAGGCCGACAGACTGCCAAACGGCTATGCATTCGACCGATAACTCGATCTTCATTTCTTCCGAGAACGATATCTACCACCGCCACAAGACGATATGCTACGCCAGATACGAGTTCGGAACCACAACGAACTCATCTCAATCTCACCGATTCAACCTTCTCTGCAGCAGTCGATCCACAATCGCAGAATGAGAATAGAGGGCCAAACACGCAGCTGGGAGATGAATACGAAAGCCGTAAAGTCAGACACTACACAGTCAACTTTGGGCCTCAACATCCTGCTGCTCACGGTGTGCTACGTTTGATCTTGGAATTGAATGGAGAAGAAATTATTCGGGCAGATCCACATGTTGGTTTGCTGCATAGAGGAACCGAGAAATTGATCGAATACAAGACATATCTACAAGTGCTCCCTTATTTCGATCGGCTAGACTATGTTTCCATGATGACGAACGAGCAATGTTTCTCTCTAGCTGTTGAAAAGCTCTTGAACGTCGAAATCCCAGAACGAGCGAAATGGATTCGAACTCTATTCGGGGAGATCACGAGAGTGCTGAACCATCTCATGTCGATTCTATCGCATGCTATGGATGTCGGTGCTTTGACTCCTTTCTTGTGGGGATTTGAGGAAAGAGAAAAGCTTATGGTACGTTCTTGGGCTCTGCCGTTCTCTGGCAATTGCTAATAGGAAATAGGAATTTTACGAGCGTGTCTCCGGTGCCCGTCTCCATGCCTCGTATGTCCGACCAGGTGGTGTCAGCCAAGATTTGCCATTGGGTCTGTTAGATGACATCCATGCTTGGGCTACGCAATTCGGTGACCGGATCGACGAGACTGAAGAACTGCTTACAGACAACCGAATTTGGATTGGCCGTACTAAAGGTGTTGGCGTTGTCTCTGCTGCTGACGCGCTTAATCTCGGCTTCTCCGGTGTCATGCTTCGAGGTTCTGGTGTCCCATGGGATATCCGAAAGAGCCAGCCGTATGATGCTTATGGTAAAGTCGAGTTTGATGTCCCAGTTGGACAGAACGGCGATTGCTACGATCGATACCTCTGCCGAATGGAGGAGTTCCGACAATCGCTGCGGATCATCCACCAATGTCTCAACAAAATGCCTCCAGGTCCAGTCAAAGTCGAAGACTATAAAATTGCACCACCACCACGTGCTGCCATGAAGGAGAACATGGAAGCGCTTATCCATCATTTCCTGCTGTACACCAAGGGCTACACAGTGCCGCCAGGTGAGACCTATAGTGCTATTGAAGCACCCAAGGGTGAGATGGCAGTCTTTTTAGTCAGTGATGGTGGCGAGAGAGCATACCGATGCAAGATTCGAGCTCCCGGATTTGCTCACCTTGCTGGTATGGATCACATTGCTCGAGGCCACATGCTTGCAGATGCTGTCGCCATTATTGGCACCATGGATTTGGTGTTTGGTGAGGTTGACAGATAAAGACGGTTCTTGCTTGAGGAATGGAAGACATTGCAGCGTGAAACGAGTTGTATTCTATGAGCGACATTTTCACATATCATAAAACTGCATACATCAATCATGCATGTTCAGTGCGCGTTCCTCTCGTTTTTGTGCTGCTTAGTGTTTTCGAGCTTGTCCGTGACCAACCAACACTGCTCGTTAGCTTGAGACACTCGAGTACAGTACCAACTAGGGCTTTTGTTTCACCGCAGTAGATTTGGAGCTCAATTTGCCCGAGTAACTTTCATTGGTGAAATTGTCCTTTGGTGCACAGCCACCGGTTTGTGAGGAACCCTCCAGGGCCCGCAGCCCCCCACTTCCAAGTTACCTTCTTGCGGCTGATACAGTTGCTGCCTCAACTCTGACTGGCGTTGTTCATTACTACTACATTAAACAACGCTTTTCTGACTTCGCTGCTTATTCCTAGTTTTATGTAGTTCCACAATCACACGGTCTTCTCTTCCTACAGAATCTCTTTTGTGTGTTCCTAAAGCCTTGCCATATCCTTCGTACTGCGCCCTCGAAATACTGTTACCCCACCAACTTAACTTATAAGCCCACTGGACATTATACAGAACCAGAACCTCAATCGAGTTGAAGGCAACTCCTGTGACCTTGGACCAAGCAGAAAGGCATTGTCAGACAACCTATACCAAGTCGAGGCCTCCCTTGCTGCCAACAACCAGGTACCGCAGCCATGAGTTACGGAAGTGAGTGTCACCGGTCTCCAGTACAAACACCACTTCCAAGTGCTTATTTTCAATATGAGACGATAGACTCCAGTCGATCCTGACTGTGTGCGCGCTCATCCATATCCGTTACATCTCATACAATCTGAAGCAATAGCTGACATTCTGATCTCTAGTCCACAGTTTCATGAATAAGCTCCATGGTCAGCCTGACAGCTACGACAAGAAGTCGCAGTACAAATTCGGGCGAACACTTGGAGCCGGTACCTATGGTATCGTACGAGAAGCCGACATCGAAGGACACAAAGTCGCTGTGAAGATAATACTGAAGAAGAACGTCAAAGGCAATGAGCAGATGGTCTACGATGAGCTCAAGATGTTGCAACGTCTGAACCACCCACACATCGTCCAGTTTGTGGATTGGTTCGAGTCAAGAGTACGGCACGCATGGAATTTGTGGAATGAGAGTGTCTGACGTGTGGCAGGACAAATACTACATCGTTACGCAGCTGGCAACTGGTGGGGAGTTGTTCGACCGAATTTGTGACCAAGGAAAGTTCACAGAGAAGGATGCATCGCAAACAATAAAACAGGTATTGGAAGCAGTCGACTACCTCCACGATCGGAATATTGTTCATCGAGGTAAGAAGCAGGAGGCCGAATCAAAGTGGTAGCTTACATCTTCTAGACCTGAAACCAGAGAACCTCCTATATCTGACCAGAGAACCCGACTCTCAACTGGTGCTTGCGGACTTTGGTATCGCAAAAATGCTTGACAGGCCCGGCGAAGTACTAACTACGATGGCTGGCTCATTCGGTTATGCAGCTCCAGAAGTTATGCTAAAGCAAGGTCATGGCAAAGCAGTTGATATGTGGTCTCTAGGTGTTATTACTTATACCCTCCTTTGTGGGTACTCTCCTTTCCGATCAGAAAATATCACAGATCTTGTGGATGAGTGCAGAAGTGGCCGCATCATCTTCCACGAACGATACTGGAAAGACGTCAGCAAAGACGCGAAAGAGTTCATTCTCTCACTGCTGCAAGTCGACCCAAAGAAGAGAGTATCAAGTAGTCAAGCACTGAAGCATCGATGGCTTGAGGGCGAGACTGCCTCTGATCACGACTTGCTACCAGAGATAAGATCGTACATGGCCAAAGCAAAACTCAAGCGTGGTATCGAGCTCGTCAAGCTCGCCAACAGAATCGAGCAACTCAAGATACAGGAAGAAAGAGAAGAAGTTGATGACCCAGATGCAGCTGACATTCCCGCGAATGCCTCCAACGCTGCTAGTCTTGCTGTTCAGAACCAGCATCAACGAGGGATTTCTCCTGGACGCGGTCTTGCAACGAATGACCATCCTGAGAAGCGAGCACTTAGCAAAGCCGCCAAGGGTGCTATCTTCAAGGAAGTCGTGCTTGCCAAAGTGCGCGAAATGAAAGAAAATGAGCAGACCAACAAGCTGGTGGCGGATGCAACAGCTGCACACGAAAGAAGGAAGAGCTTCAATGGCCAGAAATAGTGCTTTCCGGGCTTGCATCACAGCAAGCGTCGAAGCAGCAGCACACATTGAGTTTGATGAATAATGATATTGCAGTATGAGAGATGATTGCTTGGTCAAGGCAGGCAGGCAGAGAAGGATTACTGATACCCTTGTTGCTTTTCAAAATGATATTCAATACAGCTGAAAGGATGCCAAACATTGCAGAAGTGAATGAGGCACGGTCTAGTTCGTGTCGTTACAAGACAATGCTTTTTCATATTGAATAAAAATGTGCTCCACAAATTCGATTGTACTCCACTCGTACAGTGTATAGGACAGGGACCAAGAAGGTGATATTCAACAGCCTTCATACATTGCAAGTTTTCGTCCCCACAACCAACGTTGTCTTGCCAATGCCAATGCTAATGCCAGTACCTTCGTCTGTCTATCATCTCCGACTCCGCGAATCTGGATCTATACTTCGAGCTTTCACAAAAAAAGACTACGGTAAGCAAGCGCGGGTTATTATTAGCCGGGGCGGGAATAGAGTAAAGAAAACTCAACGTCGCTGTAGCAGCAGGGAGGATTTTTCTAGTTTTTGCTCATATGAACTGTAGGGACAAGAGTGACGTTGTACAGTACTGTACACCTACAGCTATAGCAGTAAGGGAGGACTTGACCTGCTAGCCGGTGCAGGATCGGGTAGACAACAGCGATCCTCGGGAGGTTTACGGAGTAGAAGGCACTGGCATTGTAGTGCATTACGTAGTGCGGTGGCTTGATGTGAAATGGATGATTAAAACGGGAGAAAATCAATGAATGATCGGAGTAACAGATACACTACACTATCAGGTGGGTAAGATCAGCTCATAAAACTTATTGTACATGTAATGTAGGTCAGGTACAGTACTTAGCTTCTTCCGACCCGATGAGTTTCCGGTTTCGTTTCGCAACTCCGCGATTTCGGTGAGCGGATTGGTGAAGTCGAGGTACTCGTGTTGAGAAGCGAAGAGCGAAGTTGAAGATAACCACTGTCCAAAGGTGCCCTTATCAGCTTGATGTCGCCTAATCGCGTCTGAATGCCGACGTTGAGGCTGGATGTTTTGTACAGTATATAAGATTGTTCTGCTGAGATATAACAAAATGCGCTTCGAGATAAGGCGCCCTACTATGCCCCTCAGCTGAGCCTCGTCTCATCACCTCGCTTTACTAAGCTAAGGTACCCACGGAAGCCCATCGGTCAACCTCATCTTCGACTTAGCCAATCTTCCGATCACTACCAGGCGAAGACAAACGTAGCATACAGTACCTACATACGTGGTCAACATGGAAGGTATATATCTCCTGCCCAACCACAAAACCTCGCACTCCGCTATCATCCATGGACATAGGATTAACATATCAAACCACACCACAGCTTTAAACACCCAAGCCCTCTCCCTCGCCAAGCGCTGGACAGCAGCCTGGTCCCAACCCGACCCAGAAAAATGGGTCTCCCTCTTCACTCCCAAAGCCATCTACAAAGACCACGCCTTCCTATTTTTCAGAACCGGTTCGGCAGGCCTGCGAGACCACTTCCAGCTCTGGAGAAACTCACTTCCAAATTTCGTGGTGGAGGTGCGGGATGCGTGGCCTGCAGAACGACTAAGTAATGGGAAGTATAGGGTTAGTGTGCGGACGTATAATGCGGGTACTTTTGAAAAGGA
>Ga0068618_1000015_pt1 | contig 27092 bp, 26 predicted proteins | sample InSIn2SAF170_2_FD_77423 | JGI IMG/M metagenome (GOLD analysis project Ga0068618, IMG submission 77423) | Clean room microbial communities from NASA Spacecraft Assembly Facility at Jet Propulsion Laboratory, Pasadena, California, USA -... ...
CGTGGTCTGATCTTGAGAAATGTGAGGCTGAGAGCTGAACACAAGCGCGGTGCTTGTCCTGGAAAGCGTTTGGCCCCGATGAAGAAGGACCACAGAAGAGTGTAGTCAATTCAAGATCGACCCAGGGTACGGATTATGATGGAGAAAGATATGAATTATGATGGTATGATTTGAAGGTATAGCTATGGCTTTTGCGTCGATGATATGGTTGCTTTTGGACCGTTTGTGTCGATGAAGGGGTTGCTTGCATGTTTACAGGTCGATGACAGGGTCGATTTGCTTTTGAGCTCGAAAGGAAACAGTCAGACAGAATTACCAGACCCGTCGATGGGAGTAATATAACATATTTTGCAACACAGTCAAAGCTTCGGTCCTCGCTCAGAAACTCGGAGCAGCCATCGAACCTCACATCGGTATCGTTCAGACACTTTTCCAGCAAGAAGCTGAATACACGATGGACCTGCCGGCCGCTATTGACGGCAACGCATTAAGGAAGATCGATACAACCCGCATGAACGAGGTCAATGGAGAAGACGGAGAAGAAGTTCAGGCTTGTTTCTTCCCCATGCTGATCAAACAGACCTTTGAGAGTGGCGATGCCGAGACGATCGTTGTGTGCAAGGCTAAGATCTTAGCACTATCTTAAGCGTGTTGATATCCAGGGATGGAATATCTCAGAGCACAAGAACGGGACAGTAAGCTGGGCAATTGATTTACGCGGCATGGAAAGAATTTCGATGGCGATCGAGATTGAGGAACGGTTGTATATCACGAATTAACAAGAAAGGAATGAAGAGGGCTCCCCCAAGCAACCATCAGAAGTCGAAACACCAAAGCTTGGCACCCAAGCCCCTCTTTCCACCCAGAACAGAAACGGAAAGAGACAATTAAATAGCAATCCCAGACACATGAACAAGACAATTGAAAAACATCCTGCATTTCCACAGATATTTTTGCTCTACATCCGTGCCACTGAGATGTGACATTTTGACCCAATTCTCAAGCTACGAAGTTGGGAAATATGGACAGGGAAGAGTTGACATGTCGCTATCTTCTAACTTGCTCCGTGTCCCAACGATTAAGAACAACGAATTCACTGCTGCATTTCTTTCCTGATTTACTCCGTGCTTGTGATCGAGAGAGACGAATACACTGCTGCATCTCCACAGATAAAGTTCTGACCACACCTGTGATGAGAGATAGCGAACGGAGTTCTGATACTCTACATCGTTGTCTCCATGGCCAGCACCATCATCTGTATCAACACTCTGCATTACATCAGCTCGAATGTTGAACGCACTGCCAGTGAGAGACCCTCGACAGTCTAATCAAGATGTAAAATTGATATTCTAATTCGATGATAGTAGAAAAAGGGTAGGGGGTATTTCAATGCTGCATTCAGTTCCAAACAACAGCAGACCAAGAATAATAGATGAACAAGACAAGATCATACTACAGCTCATCGTGTCCCGCACCGGCAGTAGCAACAGGTCTACCGGCATCTTTTTGCAGGTCGACACCGCTCTTCTTCCTCCACTTGTCCCATGTGTTCCAGAAGTCTTTTTCCATGGCCTTGTCCATTTGATCCGGTAGTACGACAACGTATTCGACGTGGAGGTTACCGAATTCAGGGCCATCCTCGTGTCGCCAGACTGGCATGCCTTCGTCTTTGAGTACTTCGACCGAGTTTGGTTGGACGACTTGACCGCGTTTGCGTGAGAGTTGAACGACATGACCATCCAGATGTGTGAGGTTGCGAGTCCAGTCGCCCAACCATGCCTCCCGCAGACTCAACACTTCGCGCCAGAAAAGATCATTGCCCTTGCGACGGAAGAATGTGCCATCTGTGCGATCGTGTTTCTCCTCTCCCTTGCCCAATTCGGGGTCCTTCTCGATGACCTGCACGATAAGATCTCCAGCAATGTAATCCGGGCTTTCGTCTCCTTCGTTCTCGTAGTTGATTCTTGCTCCCTTGGGCATGCCCTTCTCGATGGACACAGTAAAGGTCTCGACTTCACGGACGTGACGAGAACCTCCGCAGGTCTTGCATTTGTGTTGGATGGTTGTTCCCTTTCCGCCGCAGTGGTCGCATTGCATTTGCATTTGTTGGAAGATTCCAGGAGCGAGTTGTGCTTTTTGAATGATCATGCCGTGGCCCTTGCACTTGCCGCAGGTGTCTGTCTTGCCATCTTCTGATCCCGAGCCTTCACATGCTGAACAAATAGCCTGTTTCTCCAGAGCGATTTCATGTTCGGCGCCGTTGTAGAAGTCTCGAAGGGGTACCGCAACGCGAACTTCCATGTTAGGGCCTCTGCGTTGACCAGGAGCATGACCGAAGTGGCCACCGCCGCCGAAGAAGCGAGAGAAGAGATCGAATGGGTTTCCTCCTTGACGGTTTCCACCTTCTTTGTGTTGTTTGAGGCCTTCGTGACCGTATTGATCGTAGATTTTGCGGGTCTCTGGTTCGATGAGGGCTTCGTATGCTTCGGCGATTTCGACGAATTTCTTTTGTGACGTCTCGTCGCCGCTGTGTAAATGTGTCAGTAGTGTTCCCTGAGGCCAGGGGTTGGGAGGAGGGTGGATGCGACGGACGGGTTCTTATCAGGGTGGTATTTCTTGCTAAGTGTTCGGTATGCCTTCTTGAGCTCGCGGTCTGATGCACTCTTCTCGATGCCGAGAAGCTGTTCATAATCGTTAGCATCGCTCTGCATCGTATACCCATCTCCTCGTACTTACCTTGTAATAGTCCTCTGCGCAGAGTGCCACGAGAGGCAACACGCACAGCAAAAGCCATGCAAGTTTGAACAACATTTCGCTGTTCCGTCTCAACTGTCCAGAACAATTGAGTATGCGGCTCAGAAGACAGATGTTTGGAGGAAGCAGCGCTGCACTTTCCAACAATCTAGAATGAGACAGCTGTTCCAATCCACAAACTCCGATAACGCCTTTTCGGGGGATCAACATGCGAGCTCCGTCATCATCAACCCCTTACCACCATATTTTATAGTCGGTGAGATAGGATAGGTAGTCTGAGATATGCTTGACAGAGATAACATCGTATATGGTAGTATAAAATTCATTAATGCATATTCCGACAAGATGGCTGTCCTACATTTCAGGGCAAACTTGCTGCCACGATCAAGTGCTTGGATGCGAGAGTTGCCGGAAAAAGATCAACCTAGACCGACAACAACAATAATTAGGGGAATTGCGTCAAAACTCCCGCTATAGCGTTGGAAAACATCAAATTGTACACACGCAAGATGCTGAAATGCTCGTCTGCACAGATGTCAAGATAATCATGTTTTGAGCAGGGGTCAGGGTGTCGCGCGTGACAAATTTGACATGGGAATTCTGCTCCCATTTCGTCACCAAACAGCCTAACCATATAACAATTCCCTCGCTTTAACGCTTTCACATTCCAAACAATTATTTGATCATCAATCAGCGCTCATCCCCAATAAGGGCTGCGGAGACCTGCGAAGGTAGATGACACTGTGCTGCTGATATCCGATCCACCCTCATCTTTCTTACGTTGGCCGGAGAGCTGCGTGAAGAATTAGTCTCAAAACCTCAAGTTTCACCTGATTTTGGTACGTACCTCCATCTGGATCTGCCTGTGCACATGTACCAGCCAGTCGACATAACTCTGTGCCTCTCCGTTGCGATCCTCGTACAGCAAGCGGGCAAATTCGTACTCTGCGCCGTCAAGTCCCTGTCTTGCCAATTGGATAGTCATAGCCTTGGAGCCTCTTGTAATCTCCATGTATTGCATGATGTTGCGTACTTGGGCGTTGAGATGTGTCTCGAGCACCGGTAAGCTAGAACTGAATGGATCCAAATGCTTGAGCTCGTTGTAGCCTTCGCCGAACAAGTCTTCAAGCAGGTTGGGTGACACTTGAGAGTGCAGCCAGAGCAGACAGATCTGTCCGTTGTCGACAATGTAAGCACCACCCTCCTCGATCTGGCCGAATGATGCCCTGATAGTAGAAGGCATCATAAGGCGCCCGTTTTCATCTGCGAAACCATCGGTCTGTTCCATGTTGTGGATCGCGATGATGCGCGGGTACAGATACAACGACAACTCCATAGGTCCCATTGATCTTATCAGGCGCATGTCATGAATTCTGCGATCGCTAGGCTCGCGACCTCCCTTGAACGCTCGTGACTTGATCAGTCCAAGCATGTACATGCCCAACTCTTTGAGATTCTCCGGCAACACAAGCTGACCAGGTGGATGTGAGCCTGAGAAGTTCTTGCGGTAGCCAGCCAAGATATCGATCGTCTTCTCGCTCAAGGAGTTGCGGATATCTGTTAATGTCTTTTCTGACACTCTCGATGCTGCTTCCTTCGAAATTACACTGACCACAGCATCTTGATCGACAAACTTCATGGCCTCGAGAGCGCTCTCACTCACGCTTGCAACAGTGTTGGTACATCGGACTCTGCGTTCACCCGTTGCGGTCGTGTAGAGAAGAGCGCTCTGGAAGTGTGCGTCCAGCTTTGGATCCATCTTGCCATCATAACTGAACATGACCGTGATCGCTTTGTCTGCATCAATGGAGCCAAATTCGAGGTCGGCGCCGAAGGTGTGTTGTGTGAAGTTGCCGTGGTAAGCAGAGAGCTGTAAACCATTTGAGCAACGAACCTTCATAAGGGCCTGGAAACCAGTTTCGCGAGTAACCGTGTGCTTGAGCTCCTTTGCTAGGCGCAAGTCATCGCGTGGACTGTGGAAATTAGGGTAGTAGTAGGTTTCACCTCCAGACACCGCGCAGCAGTGGCCAATGGTTGCAATGTCAAGATAACCTCCACTAGGCGCGGCCATGAAGAAGTCTATGCCAACACCGGCTTCGACCATCTTTGCAGCCGTGCCTCTCCAGCCAGGATGCTCAGTAGTGTAAAGCTTCTTCTCAGCATCGGTGTCACGGCCCTCATTCTTGTCGCGAGGGAAGAGACGACCAGGACCGAATGTAGGAAGACTTGAAACAGAGCAGATGATTTTGCCTCCGGTAGCAGTGAGAGCTGCCAGAGCTGCATTGATAGCAGGCAGCAATGCAGGTTCCGGGCTCTTGACCGAGGAGAACATGTCAGGTATCCGACTGAGCAGGGAAGTGATGGCAATCTTGGACTGCTGAGGATCTACGAACAAGCCTTGACTCAAAGGTACAAATGGGTCCTCGATATCCGGCATGACGATCATCTGAGCTTGCTCAAGACCCGCAGTCAGGTTGTAGAAGTGAACCTCCCTGTCAAATGTCACAATACCAACCTTGACGCCTGCAGGAACGTTGCTTGATCCATCCTCGGCGTAGATTGCATGTAAAATGCCCTTACACATGGCCTCGAGGAAGCCTCTGCTAGAAGCTTCCAAGCTGACATCGATCACGAAGAGCCACTGAAGAGGTACAGGGTCCCTGGTCCAGTACTCCTTGGGCACTAGGAAGTCGACAGTGCCCAACATCAGCTCGGGTCTTTGTGAACGATCGACTCTGATGCCTGTTGGATCAGTAGGAGCGAAGTACTCAGACGGTACATCATTGGGATGAGTACACAAATTGCAGATAAACTTGTTTCCACCAGAACGGAAAGTCATGAAGGGGTTGATGTAAGTCCTGCAACGCCTGCATCGTGGCGGACCGACATCTCCAAAGTCGAGGACGGGTACAGGTTGTTCGCCATCCTGTAAAGGAGCCAGTGGTTGCAAGACAAGACCCAGTGGAAGACCAGTAGTTCGAAGAGCCTCATTCGAGGTGGGAATGTTGTTCAAAGTGAGGCGAGCGAACTTCGGAGAGCTGTTTCCTTGATCGAAAGCAACAAAGGGCACAGCAGCAGGAGGGGGGAGATGCTGTTCCATAGTAGGATAGATGCGCTCCTGGTAATGCCGAGCAGGAATGTCGCGTGACCTCGGTACACTAGGAATCTGATCCGGGTCAACGCGACCTGACTGAGAAGAAGCAGGTGCTGACAACAGCTGGTCGCCTTGGCGAGCAGCATGCTCCATCGAGGTGACAGGGTTGGCTGGCGCAAAGGCAGAAGTTGCGGCAGGGAATTGCGACATGGCAGGTGTGATTTGCTGAGACATGTATGGAGCTGCGGTCCCAGGCATGGGAGCATTCTGAGTGTTGTAGAACTGCGACGAAGTGGTCCCTGGTACAGCACCTGGCAGAGGTTGAGCAGCTGCTGGTGTTTCAAGCTGGTGGTATGCATGTCTGTCCTTCTTCTTGTGTGGTCGCGCACTCGGTGCAGCAGCCGGGGGAGCCTGTGCACCAAGACCCATGGTACCCATCTGATTTGACAGACCGTCCATAGTTTGGGGTTGTTGTTGTGGCGGTTGTGCTTGTTGCTGGGGCTGGACGGGGAAGTAACTCGCTTCTGAGCCGGCTTGCTGGTATTCCGAGTAGGGACTCGGTGCGACTGCTGGTCGGAATCTCTGCTCTTTCTGTCGAGAGCCACCTGGCGTTGCCAGTGGCGTCGTTGCCGGCGATCCAGTCAAGGAGAACTCCATGATAAACGAAAGTGGTTGCGACCTTGTGTTACGGCGAAGCTGTACTAGGTAGACGAAGCTACGTGGTCCAATTCACCTAACAATCACTCGCTCGCCAGTAGTACCAAATGTCGTGTCGCGTTTCGGTGGTCGATATGATTTATTATAGTTTCCTCCTCTTGCTCCTTGCTATGCGTCTTCCAGAGTCCGATCGACGTACGGGTAGTGTTTGTTCTAGGAATAGAATGCGGACTGCCACCATTGCCATTCGGGAGTCTGTCCATTGCCAAGCCCGAAGCCCCTGAGACCATCAAGACCATCAAGACCATCTCCTGTCAAGTCATCAAGGAACCACACCAAGACGGAGAAGATTCAAGGCAAAGACTTTGGTTTAACTATGTCAAACCATTAAATATGCATATCGTAATTTACAGCATAAACGCTTTTGATGCAGAGCCAGTCCAGCTTCATCGCCTAGCTACAATCCACGCCGCCTTCAGCAACTTGCTCCTTGTACACCTTGCTACCCATGACTCCCCTTCCCAAGAAACGCCTTGACCTCTCTAAGCAATGTTCGCTGCTAGTCAACCAAGACTTGACAATCCGCCCTGCTGTGCGAACTTGAGCTGATACTCACGGAGGTCTGCCCAATGCCGCAACTCTGCTTCCTCGGGGTTGCCATTGTGAGGGTCATCGTGTCCTGCATCAACACGCTCTAGCTTGACCAAGATCTCAAGGAACGCTGCAAGATATTGCTCGGCTTGTTGCGCCACCTGTCCCTTGCGCGACTTGGGTACCTCGAGCAACGTGCTCGCCACCACGCGGATCTTCATTGTCTGCATTCATGATTAGCCGTTTTCTTGTTGTTCGTTTTGCATTCCATGTACTCACGAGACTGTCTGCGTTTGGCTCCATGTTCACCCTGTCGATACTACTCAGAACAGAAAGCAAATCTCTCACGATGCCTTCACGCTCTTCTGACATCTCACGATCTAGTGCATCGGCACTGGACGCGTTTCCTGAGAGCAACCCATCAAGCTCTGCAGCAACCTCGGTCGACAGACCGGACTCGGCATTCTCGGCTTGAATTTTGCTTCTGGCCTGTGCCTCGATCAGAGTGAAGTACTTTTCCACAATGTAGGATCGCGTGCAAAGGCCGCTTCCATGGATATTGGCTTTTTGAATTTCGTACTGTCGTCTTCTACGATCTTCGGGCGTGGCATCGACTGTATTGGGGTTCAAGGTTGCTGGATCGCGTGCAAACGATGTATTCGAGAAATCAAGGCCCAGCTCATTTCCGTTGTGGTTCGCGAAGGGGTTGTTGTCAGTTGGCCAGATGACGAGTACAGGCGGCAACTCTCTGATTGCCGACTTGCATCTCTCTAGCGAATCACGGAGAACCTTCTTCTGACGATCAATGTCAACCAATGCATCTATACCCCAAGCCAGCTCCATGGTTGAAAGAGGACTGTACGACATGAAGATGCGAACATTGGCATTGAAACCAGCAATCATAGGAACAAGACCTGGTGGTTGCGGCTCGATGTGTCCAGGGAAGATACAGAAGTCGTCGACCTCGACAGGCAAAGGAGGGTAGGGCATGGACGGAGTCTCTGGCGGAATGACGAGTTCGCTGAAGGCAGACCCACACTGGTGAATTGTCTTTGAGCTCACAAACATGGTCCAGAAGATCCTCCTGCCCATCTCTAGAGTGATGTTGTCAAGAACATCGTCACGGTTACCTTCGACGTTCGGACCGTTCGACCCAACAGCGGCTGGCAACATTCCCAATCGCGTGAAGTTCTGTTCAGTCGGCTTGTGCAATCCAAGAGCCCTGATGATGGTCAGGCACTCACTCCAGTATAAGCGGCATTGACGCCATCTGAACGTGTAACAGGCAGCGAGACCAAGGAAGTAGCTGGTTGCGGCATCATGAACACTCAGGTTTTCGCTATCGAGATAGCCGGGCCCTCTAGCATCGGCGCAGACTTTCTGACATTTCAAGACGAGCGTCATGTGGTTCGGGAATTCTAGATCTCTTCGCTGGGCTTTGAGATGTAGTCTGGGCTTTCGTGGGAACGAGGCCACGAGAGCAGCGACCATTGACGACAGCAAGGCTAGGAAAGCACGGTTGTTATAATCTTCCCTTCTCTTCCAGGCTTCGCGGAAACTGGGCTCGTGTGGGAATGGGCATAGCGGGTGGACGTAGGTGAAGAAGTCGTTAACAAGGAGGTCCAACGTCTGGATGTCGCAAATGGATTCGGCCGAGATGGGAGGATGAGACGGATGAGAGGAAAGAGCAGCTAGGGCTTGGGCGGCGTGGGTAGGAGATGAGGGCGTGGACTGGCCACTGATGTGAGGCGACTCTTCGAGGCGGCGGCGCTTGATTGCTTCTGCGTGACGGTTCGGCGGGCCACGGCGGCGACTAGGACGCTCGAAGGTGCAGGGTATGTCAAGGGCAGCGCACGCTCTGCATGGCGGGCCGGATTCATCGCACTGAGAATTGAGATTAATTGCAAGACTCGACAGGAAGTAGCACGAGTCTGGCGTACCTTTACTTTGCGAATACTACAAGAGTCGCATGCTTTGCGCAAACGATTGGCCTTCTGAGGAGTCTCCCCTTGGACTTGGGGACCTTGTGGTTGGGCAGTCGGTGGAGGTGGAGGTGGTGCGAGTGGCGCCTGTTGGTGTTGATGCTGATCATGATGTTGTTCGTGGTGTTGGAGCGGATGCTGGTGTTGGTGCTGGGGCTGGGGATGCGGTGGTTGTTGCTGCAGCTGCTCGATGCGCTGTTCGATGTGATTTGGCGCATTTGGATCAATCTCACCTTCGGCCTTAGGGTAGATGGCTTGTCCAAGCTGGCCGAGTTGGCTGAATTGCAATTGTTCCTGTTGCGCAGGGTCCAACAATTGCTGCTGGCCTGGAGCCGGGTACAGCGTGTAATGTTGTTGGCTGTCCGGCTCAGGATAGCTGGACATCTGGTCGTCCATGCAGGCGGATTTCACCTGTCGCTGGCGGCAGAACTGTGGGCTGTCAGTCTATACCGTACGGCATATGTCCGGGTTGCGACGCGTGCAATTGCTCCTTGAATGCGCCGGGAAAAAGTCTCACATTCTTGTAGATTCAATGAAGTCGACAATTGGTCGATGACGCGACACGAACGACTCGGTAGATTGCTACGCAACGGAAAACTCAAGAAGACTCGAGCCTCGACATGTAGAGCGCGTCGACGGAGACCGATGGGAACGTCAGACCAAGTACAAGTTCGAATCGGCTCGGAGGCTGGACGCTTTGACCATCATGTCAAGACCCTAGCCAATCTTTACCATCCTTGCACCATCTCACTAACAGGACTCTTTCTCAAGGAGCATGACTAAACACAAGCAACATTGGTGCTATTCAGACACTCGGAACGACTCCTTGCATTGAGCACGTGTCTGCCACCAGTACACACTGCTAAGGTCCAGGGTCAATCTCCAAGCAACCTCGCACAGCTTTCTTATCACGACGGCACGAGATCTGTACAGGGTCGGTCTGAGCCGAAAGGTTCACAGATCTGCTGTCTCGTAATCCACCAGTCAAGACCCTCTTTTCCAGCTGCTAATAAAGTACATAGCATTGTCATCAAGGTAGCAAGAAACCTAGCTATGCATGAGTTCATCCAGAGTCTTTCAAGTTTCGAACATCTCATCCATTTCTCTTGCGGTACCTGATGGTTGTATTCTCATAAGATTGGCACCTTAAAAGAGCTGGTCATCAGCAGCTTGGAGCTGATATGCAGACGTGCATGACATCCAATATCGGGTGCTACGACAAGGCGTTCTGTAAGATGGTAAGCACTCTATATGAGCTTGTATTGCTATGACTGGTGAGAGCAAGATCCTGTGAGTGCAGAGCCTCCTCATACACACGAGATATACGCGTGCCATGGTATCCCCATGATGGAGACAAGGGAGACAAGGGAGAGCAGCGTTTCAGCGTTCTTGCGCTACGGGCCGTCCGAGCGGAGTCCATGCATTCGGGCGCGTGGGATGCGCATTCTCGGCCTCATCGACATTTGTTGTGTACACACCTCTTGCCATCTTCTCTACGCGATACTTACCCCTTTCATGTCAATGAATACACCATACCAATCGGCCTACTCATCAGAAGAAACAGATTCATTCCCGTGTACACATATCTCCAGACGATGCTTTGCTGAAGGTCTATGGCGGCTTCAGCATGGCACAACGCTGTAAACACAGCAAACACGACCTCGTCCTACGCGTCTCTACCCAATGGATCTTGCAATTTTCGCCCACTCAGCACCGGCTCTCAAGCCCCGACCTGCGGTTGTCGTAGATTTTGGCTCGATAAGCCGCTAGATAGTCAAAATGGATCCTCCGTACTCTGCGCATGCGGCCACCACGCGTGCTTTCACGACGTTACAGTCGATTCCGTTCCACCTCCTAGCTTGATGCGACACAGCAGTGCTCCTTCTGTACCTTCAAATCCCGATCGCAATACTAGTCTACTAGTCGGCCCCCCGATCGAACAATTCGGTGTTCCTCCACAAGATAAGAGCAGACACGATCGGACAGGACAATTAGAGGTTGCGCCGTTATCGAACGATGTTTGGGGACGGTTGAACAACTTCGCGCGATGGCAACAAGATCCAGCCTGGATTCCATCTACTGCACCGGCCAGTGTTCTGTCTTATGAGCCACAGACTGAGCGCCCGAGTGCGCCGAGCGAGCCATCGCCAGTCAAAAGTACGACATCGAATGAACGGCGATATGCGTCTCTATTCCCGAACATGGATGGCTTGATGGCCAGTCCGACTGTCCAAGGAACACCGACCGCAACCGATTACATACCCGATTCACTACAAGTGGATGTGCCGTTGAACACTCACCACGACGAAGGAGCAAACCATTCAACACAAAGCCAACCGGCGAAACCAGTGGAACCAGATGCATCACAACGAGAGACAGAAGACGCCAAACCATGTCTAGAGGTCACTAAATTCGTAGACAGCAAACCGCAAGAAACACCGAGTACGCCGACCAAGACCATCACTCCAGATGTACACAACATATTGCAAAGCTGTGTACGGCGATTGGAATCACTGGAAACCTACTCTTTCTCGCACGTCCCTCTCGATGAAGTTCAAGAAAAGTTTGAGCTGTTTGACGGCCGACTATTGGAGCTGGAATACTGGAAGAAGGACATTGACGCTCGACTTGAGAAATCTCACCTAGCTCTCGAGGACAAAGACTCGCAAGCTTCGACATCTTTTCAAGATCTTCAAACCTATGCCGGCAGCAAAGCATTATTCTCACGTGTCTCTGAAGTGGAGGACCGTCTGGCAGACTTGGAAAGCGCACAACCTTCGTACGCTAATCCTTGGGAGATTGAAGTTGTTCTTTTGCCTTTTGGCCGTACGTTGCAAGGTCTCTGGCATACTTCAAGTGCTACCGAGTCAAATCAGCTACCCAGCACACCTGCTGCTCAGTGCGACGAAGACAGAACGTCTGGTGGTCTACTTGCTTCGACAGGAACCAAAGGACCTGCATGGACAGCAGATACCATCGAGGCTTGGGCGAGCACCATCAACCCATGGCTGTGGCCGAAAGCGCCTGGACCGAACAGCAACATGTTTAAACGTCTCCAGAGTCGTGGGCTCGTTCGTAATGTTAGTATCGTGGATACTGGTGCACATGGCATCTGGGAATCGGTTAAAGACGCATTTGCAGACTTTGTTGAGACACAGCCATATCACTGCTCAAACAACCAGCAGCAACCTTATGAGGCGCTAAAAGAGGCATTTGTACCCCTACGAAAGATCAAGAAGTCTTCGTGGCTTCGATACCTGGAAACACACGAATTGATCACTCCGGCTACATGGGACATCTCATTTCTGGACTCGGGAGTCTTCATGAACGGTAGAGGTGGTCGCAAACGACTGTATATGACCACTGCAGATGGCTATATTCAACCAGGAAAGACTGGCTGGACATGGCAGCAAATCCGCGACCTACCCAGATATGAGAACTTGATAGCGAGATCTGGGACACTATTCAGCAGAGAAGCACCCTCGGAGCCTTTCTGGAAACACGTGCCTGCTCTTGACGATGCGCCTAGCTTCTCATCATTCGTTTCACAGCACAGTAATATTTCTCTCGGCAAACGTCGAAGCTCTAACGTCACATTTGAAGATCATGAGATGGAGAGTCCATCCGCCAAGTCATATACTTCGAGTTCATCCGGAGATACCATCACTCCTCGATACTCAGAGTCTTTCCCTATCATCGCGAAGAGAACCTCCGATTCCAAACGACGGACAAGCCCATCCTGTACACCAGTCGCCTACCAAAAACGTCGCCGAATCTCTGGCTCTCCCAGCAGATACCGAGGAGGGTTGGAAGAGTTGACACCAAGATGGTCACACGAGCCGCCAACACCTTTGGTGGACAATATCAGGGAGACACGCAGTCACTGCAGACCAGGATCAAGCAGAAAGAGGCTCAGCACACCCACAGCATATGCCACACCACACAGCCATAACGTTGCTAACGTCGTCGACCTTGCCATGGCGGATGGCGGAGACACAGAAGTAGAGTCTGTGGGCTCTGGCGCAGCCGATAGCGAAAAAGAATGGGGAGGTTTGGATGAGGACGAGGACGACAACGAGCAGCCTCATCAAGCTTCAGAGTCCAGCTTCACCGACAGTGAATGGATGGCAGACAACGATGATTCATTCTACCAAGAAGAAGGCGATGCGGATGACGGCGACAGCCTTTACGAGCCATGAGGAAGGAGTATTTGGAGTCTTTGTATATTTTGAGGTCATTCTACATAGCAAAGAACGGTTTGGAGTTTTTTGTTTTGGAAAGGGAATAGATAGCATATCACATCACATCTCGGAGGCGTATACATAAGAATCGTACATGTGGAAATGCAGAAAGTTCTTACCACTGGATTGTAGCATTCACCTTGTTCTTGTGTGAAGTTCAGGGGTCATCTCATCAACAGTGGACTCAGATCAAGGAGCTGACCCAGTGCAGAATGTCAACACCAACAATGATACTTGCCAGAACGTATTACATATACTCTGTTCATCTACCCCTTTACCTCTAAGTAAGGTCTAGATAGATCCAAAGGACATGAAGGAAACAGAAAAACCATGATCGATAAAACTCCATACATTGTCTTCCTCCCCACTTATAGCTTCGCCTCCTCCTTGAGTTCACCAATCTTCAACCTCTTCTGATACTTCTTCAACACATCCTCATTATGGTATTTCCAGAATTGTTTACTCGCATCTGTAAATTCCACCTTTGTCAGTACTACTCCATATCCAAAAACGCACTCAGTCGCAATCTCCTCTCTCTCCCATATTGTAGAAAGGATTGATGGGAAAGGAAAGTATGGAATTATACCTTTTCCACCCACTCGTTTCAGGATTTTGGCGCCGCCGGGGTGTTCGTCTGCGAATTCGGCCATCGAGTAGACTGCATTGTCGATGATGATGTAGAGGCCATTGTCTGGGGATGCGTGGTCTTTGACTTCTTTTGCTGTTATGGAAGCGGACATTTTGTGATCTCGTGTTCGTTTCTTTCGTGTCTCTTCTTGATATGATTGGAGGTGAATGATTTCTTGTGTAACGGATAGTTGAGTGTCGTGGTATAATGTTGGATAAAGGTAGAGGTTGTAATTCAGAGAGCGGTGGTTGGTTAGAAGGGGAGTCAAGTTGTATATCTCCGCAATCTTGGAGATGCCGAGGTTTGAGTGGTGGAGGTTCAGTCGCCGAAAGTTGCTTGATTGGGTAGGAGGGATATCGGTTATTCCTTCTTTCTTCGACTTGAGGATACAGCAGGAAAGACAGTCTGGTGATTATGTATAACAAAGAATATATTGATACTGAAACAGCTAGATTATCGTAATTTCATTACCCTCATACAACAACAGTCCCCTTGGAAAAATGGAAACGCAAAAACGTACAACCAACATCGACAACGCTTGCTGGAAACATACTGCTCTCAATGCATCCATCCAAGAGACCGCGATCATGTCTCGTTTCTTCCTTCCACCGACGGACCTTTTACTTCTTAGGTCTACTGGCAGGATCAACCCTGACCTTGTTCATCGAAGGAGGTTTCGGCACGTTAGCAGGCGGCAACGAAGTCGCCGAAACCTTGGGCAATCCACTCACTCCTCCCACCACAGGCGCCTTTTTGATCCCACTAACACCAGGAGGTTTGGGCAATCCATCCACGGGAGCTCTGGGAAGTCCTCCGCTGGTTTTCGGCTTGCTTGCTGCGCTGACTTTGGCTTTTCCGGGTACGCTGCTGGCACTGCTGAGAGGTTTGGAGACCACTGGAGGGAGAGATGAAGTTGACGGTTTAGGTGTGGAGGGTTTGGTCAAGCCATTTGCAGAGGGGATGGGACTGCCGTTGACCACGGCTTTCGGCTTGGATGCAGCAGAGACTGCGTGTTTCTTTGCGGCTCCTGCGTAAGATGGCGTGTTTGCACCCAATGTCTTTGGCTTTGATGCAGGAGCGGGAAGGGCTTTTTGTGCTGTTGACGGGAGAGCCTTTTGTTTTGGAACAACACCTGCTCCTTTTGCTGGTGCTGGGAGGGCTTTTTGCTTTTTCACTGCGGTTGCTGTACCAGGGTTTGGTGCTGTTGCTGCGACTGCGCGGTCGCCGTAGCTGTTGATGTAGTCGCCCCAGTTTTTGATGCTGCCTTCGATGCCTGTTGATGGGTTTGATTAGCTTTGGTGTACTTGGAGAGGAAGAGCAGGGAGATTGTACCATTGCCGACTGCTTGTCCGCTGCTTTGGATCATGGTGCCTACGCCGCCAACGGCATTGCCAGCTACATTTCCTGCTGCTGTGATGCCGCTGGACAGCATGCCCATGGCAGTATTTTGGATATAATTCGTGATGAAGCCCGTCATATTTGCGATGTTCGTAATTATCAAGTGCTCGGACAAAATTCAAAGAGATATCACAGTCGAGGGTATTCGAGAAGCGAAGAGAGATGTGGAAATTGGAGAGGCTGAAGGGGAGATCGCAAAAGCACAAACCCTCAAGAGAACAAGGATGATGGAAGAGGAAGAGAAAGATTCCAGACCTCGCCCTGCGCCATCAAGCAGCATCACTGTGCATGAACATCCCTTGCAACTCTTCCCGCAAACCTGGCATGATATTGAAGATCTGGGGCAGGGAACGGGAACTCGAGGCGTGAGAGTGACGTAAAGTGTGGCGTAACCCCAAAGGCACGAGATGTCACACGGCAGAGTGAGACAATCGACCGTTGCCGGCCAGCGGTTGGACAGCCGTCTAGGTTACGTAGCGGCACAGCATGAACACACGCGACCGGACGACGGCTGGGAAAGTTTGAACAAAGAGAGTTGCAGAGGGGCCGGTGAACTCTTCTCCTTGAAGCCCTATTCTTATGATCGGTCTCATAGGAAGCAAGCGAGATGTGTGATTGTCAAAAACAGAAAACGCCCGGTACGTTGTTGGTATTGATACATGGTAAAATAGACATCCGCCGTCAAAAAGATTGACCAAAAAGTCATGCCCTTTCCTCCTCATAGCCCTTCGTGAATTAGATTAAAGAAAAGATAGAAAACATCTCGATGCCGTGCTGTGGCTCTCCGCGCTCCGAGACCAGAGAGAAATTCTAAGCTCCTTGACGTGCCTTCTCCGCACAGATGAGAGCGATGATACGACTCAGCTCTGCGCTCTGTGCAGCCGCTTCTCTGACAATCTTCTCATCGACATTCTCGTTTTTTGATAGGTCTGCTGTGCTCTTGAGCATGCGGTTCTGCAGAGCAAGCATCTTCTGTAGTGTGTTGTCGAGGAAGGCAGCGCTGAAGCTGAGATCGTTGCTCGGGTCCAAGCGCATCTCAAGCTTGCGAGGACGCTTCTTCTCGGCTGGCTCTTCGTTGAAAATTTGTCCGTTTTGTTGCGGCTTGGGTCTGAAGCTTTGTTAGCGACGATTGGATCGTGATGGTAGTCATGTCGTGGGAACATACCTCTCGACGAATGTGATGCTCTCTGCCATCTCGGCGACACGGTTTGCGATTCGGTTGGCCATAATGGCGTATGCTGAACCAACTCCGTTCACGGGTGCGTCACCTTGGGAGGAAACACTGTTTGCTCTGGCTGCCGGACGAGATGCGCCTGCTCTAGAAGCTGCTGTTCCGTTTGCTCGAGGGGCTCCGTTTGCACGAGGAGCACCGTTCGTTCGGGCTACACCGTTGGTACGCGATTGGTTGTTCTGACGAGCTGCCGAAGGAGCGTTGGCCATATCGAGTCTTTGCTGGGTCTTGTGCGACGAAACTGATGTTCCGAATTGGTTGTGTGTGGATGTTGTAGCAAACAATGGGTCGAAGCCGAAGTATATAACAGGGTTCGAGTTCGAGGAAGATGGATGTCAAGTAGAAAAGGCTTGCTTGTCGTGTAAAGATTATGGGGAATTAAAAGAAGAAGGGTGCGATCTCGAGACCTAAAGGTAACTTAGGCAAGGCAAGCATGCGTGGCTGGACTCGAATCGAAAGGCGGCTCACAAAATCACACGTCATTTTACTTTCCCTTGCGGGGCGTGAATCAGGTTGGTCGTGGCTGAACCTGCAGCTCGGAACTCGATCGGGCACAAGCACAGTGCCACATTGCCTCATCGCACGTCGCTTGCTGACGCGAACCCATCGAAGAACTGGCGAAAAAAGCAGGGATGTTGCACTGCCAATTGACAGGGTCTCGAAGTCTCGAAGTCGCTTGTTCGTGTTCGATCAAATGAATAGCTGATCTGTGGCTGTTCAGTATTCCTTTCGCTACCTTGTAATTTCCTCAAAAGCCAAAATGTCGAGACCGCAAGTCGAGGCAGCGTCGAAAGCGTTTGGCGATACGCTGTTAGGAGCCGGATTCGACATTCTGAAGTCGAAAGCAGGAGACCAACACCCAGCAGGACCACCTCAACATGGCACCATGGGACAGGCTGAAAGAGCCTTCTCTGCTGCATCGACGTTTCTATCAGGAGTATTGGCGTAAGTAGAACTTGAAAGTGCGTTGTAAGACCTGTGTCTGATGAAATACTGCAATTCAGTATAAGCGCTTCTCAATTCATTGGTGCTCCCCTGAAGCTCATTGATCCCAAATTCTATGATGGATATATGGCTTGGACAAAGGAGTCTTTCGCTGTACTTACTGCGACCATGACCCAATGGTGGGCACCTACTGCTGTTCGAGTTACTGGAGATGAGAGCATGAAAGACCAATTGTATCAAATGGAAGATGGAAGTCTTCGATGCAACTTCCCGCATCGAATTGTCATGATGGCCAACCACCAGGTGTGTTGCTAGAAAGGACTCCTATAGAACACCATGAGTACTGACAAGAGCAGCTCTACACTGACTGGCTATACCTCTGGTGGATCGCCTACACTAACAAGATGCATGGTCGCATCTATATCATCTTGAAGGAATCTCTGAAAAATGTTCCCATCTTTGGCTGGGGTGCACAGTTCTACAACTTCATCTTCTTGTCGAGAAAGTGGGAAACTGACAAAAGTCGCTTCCAAAGGCATTTGAGTCAGCTCAGCGACCCGAAGGATCCCATGTGGCTGTTGATCTTCCCAGAAGGCACGAACTTGAGTGAGACTACTCGGGCAAAGAGTAAGGCATGGGCAGATAAACAAGGCATCAGCGACATGAAGCACCAGCTCCTACCTCGCACCACTGGGCTGCAGTTTTGTCTGCAACGATTGAAGGAATCGACAAACTGGTTATATGACTGCACGATCGCCTACGAGGGTGTTCCAGAAGGACAATTTGGACAAGACATCTTCACTCTCCGCTCCTCGTTCTTCGAAGGCCGTCCACCAAAGTCTGTCAACATGTACTGGAGACGATACAAGATCAGTGAGATCCCGATTGACAATGACGAAGCTTTTGGTAGATGGCTTAAGAATCGCTGGACCGAGAAGGATTACCTACTGGAGCACTTTTACCGCCATGGATCTTTCCCCGCAGGTTGTCCGATCAAGGCCATGCAAGCAGAAGCTGCATTGCAAAAGCTTGCAAATGGCAACAGCAACGGAGAGAAGAAGAAAGTTATCAAGCCCGTCAACAAGACTGCCAAGTTCATCACGACTGAAGTCAAGGCTGGCGGATGGGAAGAGTTCCTCGCCATCTTCGCTCCCATTACCGCAGCGGCAACAGCACTCTCAAGCGGAGATATAGCGCCTGGAAACATCGACTTCGACGCTTTACTCAACAAAGTGGCCCAACAGCAGCAACTGAATCTGCTCACAGCAGGTAAAGCACCGAAAACGACACAATCTACCGAAGATATGCGACAGGCTCTGACATACGCCGCAAAATCAGGGGGTGGACAGCAGATCAAGGGATCGACTATAGAGAAGATTACCAGAGATGCTGCTCGGACTCAGAGAGAGATACAAGAATCCATGGGAAAGCATCCCATGCCGGAAGGATCCAAAAGGCCAACAGCCGGACGAAACCTAGATCCTACGATGAAGAATACGATCGAAAACGTACACGATGAGACGAGGCGACGACTAATGAAAGCCTCGCAATCAGCATCTCCAAAGCCCGCGCCAAATGTTCGAAAGTCGTTACCAATGACCCCTGTGGAGACCGCCATCACGCGACCCATATCCACGCTGGCAATGCAAAAGGCCAAACAGGGTGTTCAGAAGATTGCAGAGAATTCACAGAAGCAACGGGCAGCGCCTGTCGCAAAGAAGGCAGGAACTTCAGGTCCATCGACTGCAACAAAGCAGCCAGCCCAGGCGTCGTCTGCTACCAAGAAGACTGTTACACCCAATGGTACCAGCGCAAGTAGCAAGACCGCCAGCGCAAAAGTCCCTCAGAAAGCAGCAGCCAAACCGGCACCGGTGAAGGCGAAGAAACCAGCGACATCTTGAGAGAACATGGGCTTCGACTTGTGGTGTTGAATATCGGTATCATGCGGACAGCATTTTACATGCTATACGGATACGTTTCACAGACATCGGATGATTGCGATCGATCCTGTGCGCCTGATATCGATTCTCTAATTGTTGGACACACCCACGATCCTCAGCGAGAATATCGATCTGGGAGGTCGAGATTTCTGAACCAAGACGGCATAATACTTGATTTTAGCATCTGACGTAGTTCAGGTCAGGGCGGTGGTTCACGCGTTCCGAACAGCAATTGCCTATTAGAGACTGATAGAACAGTTATCGGATAGGTTATCGAGCTCGCTTGTTGGCATAATTAGGCGGGATCGACGTTACTAGCGGCATCGTATATACGAAATTTATGAACAAAATTGCATGTAAACATATACACTTGCAGCCAGCAGGTGTTGATATAGAAATCTGTTGGTGGTATTGTCGACTTTGGTGAATGGTGAATAGAGTTGAGTTCAGGAGCTTCCAAACGGTTTCTGGGTCGACGGGAAAAAGACGTGTTGTTGACATGTTGTAGCGTGGGGGAAAGTCTCGAACGGCTTCCGCACCTGCAGCTTCACGTCAAATCAGGAGGCACGCGCTACGCCATTGCATCCGCATCTGCACACGGCAGGCCAGGAGGGTGTCAAGTTTCTTCTCTTCTTCTTCGACACGTCGCCAACGCTGCAGGGCATCTCGACTTTTGACAGCATACATTTTTAATCCCCCTGAGCCGAGCCCATCATGAGCGTCAGGGTCGTTGCGCGCATTCGGCCTTTGCTCAAGCAGGAGCTGGAGAAGGACACCATCGTCGAGGCCGCCCCGTCTGTCACCGAGCCACTCGCGACTCCCTCGATTGTGCGCATCCCGAATCCGAAGAACGAGGCCGAGGCCTTCAGTTTCCAGTTCAACAGCGTCTACGATCAACAAGCCACACAACAACAAGTCTTTGACAATGAGATTGCTCCCACCGTCAAACATCTGTTCAAAGGGTTTGATGTCACTATCTTCGCATATGGAGTCACTGGAACTGGAAAGACGCACACCATGCGTGGAGGGAAACTACTGGCAGAAAGAGGTGTCATTCCGCGACTGCTCAGCAGCATTTATCGCAGGAGTCGCAAGATTGAAAAGGATACCGAAGGCAACACCAACATCGATGTCTCGATGAGTTATTACGAAATCTACAATGATCGTGTCTTTGATCTTTTCGAGGGTCCCGAGAAGCGCACTCCTGCTGGTCTACCAATCCGTGACAACAATGGAAAGACGGTTGTTGTTGGCTTGACCGAGAGACCTTGTACCTCATTGAAGGACTTTGAGACGCTCTACGACCAGGCCAACGTCAACCGCTCCACATCTGCTACAAAGGTGCGTAATATCTTGGCAGCGCGATGCCACATCTTACTAACCGTCTATCTAGTTGAACGCACACTCGTCACGCTCTCATGCAGTCCTTTGCGTCAAGGTAACTCAAGTAACCGGTAACGAAGTTCGAGTAAGCACAGCAAGTGCCATTGATTTGGCTGGCTCTGAAGACAACCGCCGTACCGACAATGGCAAGGAGAGAATGGTCGAGTCAGCCAGCATCAACAAATCTCTTTTCGTTCTCGCTCAATGCGTTGAGGCTATCAGCAAGAAGCAAAACCGCATCCCTTACCGCGAATCAAAGATGACCCGTATTCTATCTCTTGGTCAAAACAATGGCCTGACAGTCATGATTCTCAACTTGGCTCCCGTCAGAAGCTACCACCTCGATACTCTGAGCTCTTTGAACTTTGCAAACCGCACAAAGAAGATCGAAGTCAACGAAGTCGAGAACAGGCCCTTCTTCCGTACTGCACCCAAGGCCGAGTCCAAGTCTGCCACCACTCAGATCCCTCTAGCAAATCGTCAACCTCTGCGGCCTAAGGCGCTGTCGCATAATGTCGTCCCTAGCAAGGAACAGCCTGACAAGGTGGAGAAGCCTGTGAAGGCCTTCTCTGTTTATTCCGATAAGCCTAAGCCGACCATCGCGCGACCAGGCCATCTTTCTGGACAAGGTCACCCACGTATGGCCGAAGCACAAAAGCGTACCAGCAGTGAGGCTGTCCCAACCATCAACCGACCAGCCAAAGTCTTGAAGCCATCAATCGCCAAATCCGAAGCAGCCATGTCTCAAAAGTCAATTGAAGAGCTCATCGAAAAGAAGGTGGCTGAGAAACTCGCCGAACAAGCCCTCAGCATGAAACTACCACCAGGAACCACCGAGCAAACGATTTCCCCAGACGTACAGGCTAGGTTAATCGCCCTCGAGCGCAGAGTTGTCGATCAAGAATCCGCGCGCGCAGAGGGCCTTCGCTACCTCCTCATGGCCAAACAACATACCGTCCGCGGCGAAGACGTCAGCGCTTTGTGCATGTACCGCCTTGCTCTCCCCCATTTCCCAGACAATGCCAAGCTCGCACAAAAGATGCTCAAGCTGCAAGAGAAGATCGCTCGTAAAGAAGAAGAACGCCGACCCAAATCCAGCGGCGGTGTCCCCATTTCCGAAGAAGCAGCAGAGGATCTGAGGACTAGAAAGTACAGAAGTCAAGAAGATGATGAGGAGTATCAAGATGAAGGCCACGAAGAAGAAGAAAACGACGAAGATGTATTCGATCAACGCACCGCAAAACCCAGACGCCCAGTTATCCGCCGCAACCTATCTGTTTTCCGCGACGATGCCGCCCCTGCTGCACAACACCACGCCGAATCAGACTCGGAAGACGAACTAGCACATTCCCTCATGCACACCGGACCCGACCAAACCCCCCGCTCCAAACACATCTTGCGTATAATAAACAGCAAAGATGTAGCACAGATCCGTCTGCTCAAAGGAGTGGGAGCCAAGAAAGCGGAAATGATCGTCAATGCGCTTTGTGAAATGGATGATGAAGTCAGACATGTTGGCGAATTGGGCAGGTTGAAAGGTGTAGGCGTCAAAGGTGTTGAGAGGATGAGAGAAGGCTTGGTCGGTGTGGTTGCTTGAGAGAAATCCATGAGTTTTCGGGAGCCAACAGCAACAAAGTATTTTTGCATCTTTTGATCTTGCGTTGGACAAGCATGAGCATTTTCTCTTTGACATGGAGTTTTTTTTTGGGGGGGATCACAAGCATGGCGTTTCTGAGGTGTGAGGTTTGGCTTGGTTTGGTCATCACTTTCCAAAAGCATACATTTTTGTTCTGGCATTATTGGGCGTTTTTCAGGGAATGCAAGAAAAAAGGCATTTGGGTTGGGTGGGGGGATTTTTGCATCTGTTGTAGGGGAAGCAAATGACTTTTCATTAGATAGGATTGTAGAGAATGAGAGAGAATCCAAAAAAGCAAAGATGAGTGGTGTGGTGTCATACCTAGACTGTACTGTAGCCAATGTCAAAGATTATTGCCTCGTGCGAACCTGCTCCTCATGCGGAAGGTAGCGTAAATTGGATCGGGAGGAAGATGGTCATTGCACTTGACAGCCATCACAAGTCACAAGTCATAACATGGAGCGAGGCAAAGTATGATTTCGCATGCAGAAACAGTGATCGATATTAACACCAAAGTTGGAGAGTGTGAGTGAAGGGACGCTAAACTACTGATAAGGTAACCCAAAAACAGAGAGCAGAAGCAAACAGATTCGTTGGGTCGTTGGAGCGAGAGGTAAAAACAAAACAGACGCAAAAGACAACAACAGCAAAAGTCCATGAGGGGGGTATCAGGGTATCGAAGGTGAATAACTTGACAGAGACCGCTCCAAGGAAAGATCGAAAAAAGGAAGAAAGAACATCAAATGGCAGAACAGGATGTGCTTGCGAAATTGAATCAAAAAGGGGGAAGGGGTATTTGGGGAAGTGGGAAGAACACGCTCGAATTGGAAAAAGGACAAGAAATATCAAGGCTCAAAACAGAAATCGTAATAATTCGTTCGTGGTCGTGGTCGTTTCTCGGGAAGTTTCATCAAATTATGAAACATTAGTTGTAGGTGTAGGGTAGGGGTGTTGGGGTAAGGATCGGATTTGGTGTTTTGGTGGTGATCGAAATCATCGGCGGTGTTCAACGGCGCGGTTCTCACTAGTGGCGACGGCGACGAGTGCCTCGAGTCTGCCCATATCAGGGTTGGCTCTCTGGTTGACAGGTGCAGGACGCCATTCAGGAGACTGCTGCATCTGCATGTTGTGACCAGCTTGCATCATGTATACATTAGGTGCTTGACCAGGCATGTGCACGTAGCTGTGGAATCCAGAGTCTGCTCTGATAGGCTCTGGTTTGCCTTGGAACTGAGCTTGAAGGGCCCTTTGCTCATCAGTCAGCACAGCATCGGGAGGCTGAAGTTCGACCATGCCATTTGCATGCATGATGGCTGGGTGCAGCTCTCTACCTTGAGAGGTCGAGGGTGTCGGGATGCCTTCACTGCTGCTGGACTCGGGTGAAGTGCGGTGTGCGATCATGATCGGCTGACTTCCCTGAGGCGGGCCCATTGGACCACCGTACCAGCCTTGGCGCTTGTTTGCACGCTCATCCGCAGCGGGACGGATATCGACGGGTGGCTGCAGTTGCGGCAATGCGTAGCCAGGAGCAGGCTGCTGGTGCAGTCCAGAGTGAGGTGCCGTGGTTGGACGCTGGCTTGGGAGTATGCGAGACGGGTCCACGGGAGGGTGGGTGGATGCTTGGGCGATCTCCAATCTGTTCAGGTTGTGGTGGAGATTGTGCTCCCAACCTGTACTTCTTCGGTCTACAGGAACTGAAGCGGAAACCTCAACTGGACCCGACACAACGGAAGGGCGACGGCCGGAATCGACTTGCATTGGGCTGGTGACGTTGCGTGCTGGAGCAGCAGGAGGAAGAACATGATCAAAGCTCTCGATACCAGGAAGTCTGGTAATCTGGCTTGCTGCTGGCTGAGAGCTTGCAGCAGGCGCAGCGTCATCAGGAGTCTGGTTGTAAGCCAAACCACTTGTCGCAGGACGACTGGCGTAGCTGGCATGGGTGCCAGGATGCCATGTTCTTCTTCTCCATTCGAGCTCGGCATCAGACTCACGACGTTGGTGTGAGAAGGTGGAAGCGGTGGGGCTAGCGACCATGCTGTTTGTGTTCGAGTATTGGGGCGTTGGGCCCGAGGGCAGAGGAGCGAAGTAGACGGGCTGGTAGGTTGCTGTCTGTGGTGAGTAAGGGCTGGTGCCCGAAGGTACAGACAGACGACGAGAGGGCGTTCTGCTGCCGTTGTAGAACGACGACCTAGCAATAGGCAGAGATGGCGACTGCATGGTGGCCTGGAACCTTGGGCTGCCCTCGCCAGTAGAGAAGGTTGACGAAGTCGGAGAGCTGTACCCACTGGTCGCTTGCTGGTAGTAGCCAAACTGGGGACCATTGTTGGGTATGGCTGGATTGAAAGTATCCAGACTCAACCTTGCTCTTGCTACGGGGTCCTGGTTGAGCATCAAGGGAGAGGGGCGCGGGCGACTCTCTCCAATATCCGACATGGCTAGGCTGGATGTTGTCGAGAGGACGCTCGAGGCTGACAGGTTTCTACTATGCCCTCTGCTGTACGCACCGTGCCCATGTCCATCGCTGCTGGCTGTTGATGCTCTGGGCCTCACATTCGGCGGGCGGACGCGGTCTGTGCGAATCTGTCTCTGAAACCTGGTACCAGTCGCTGCAAGAGAGTCGCCGGGGATCTCTTCGTTGACGTGAACGGTCTGGGCATGCTGGCGCAGGTTGTCGAGCCGAGAAAATCGTCGGGAACAGTGGCACTCGAAGGGGCGTTCACCCGTATGTTTTCTAGCACATGTCAGAATGTTGATCTACACCAGACTTGAAGTCTATGCTTACCGGATATGCCGAGCCAGATGTTCGCTGCGAGTAAAGCTGAGGTTGCATGGTGGGAAGTCGGTGCAGTAGAATCTCTGGCCCTTCTTCTTCTTTCTTGAAGGCTTCTCGTCGTCGTCGCTCTCGTTGTCCGACCCTGCTTGATCGTGTCCGTCATCGTCGTCATCGCCCATGTCGATGTCCTGCGAATCGCTGGACTGATGCGAATGTACTGAGCGCCTTGAGTTTTCGCGTGTCACACCAGTGTTGTCGCCATGTTGTTCGGAGCCGATCGAGTTGTCAGCGGGGAACTTGAAAGTTCCTCTGGTCGGTGTATTTGAAGTCGACTCTTCGGCGAGGATTTCTTCGGCGGGATGATCGGAGAAGCGCGCGTTAAGTCGCGGTGTCGTGGGTTGGTAATCGTCGGTCGTACTACCACTTCGTTTTCTGCTGCCTGGAGCAAGCATCGGTCTCGTGCTATTTCGAGTGTTCGACATGCCTGACAAGGGCGGCGGCGGGGAGGATGGTGTGTCAGGAGGCCAAATGTGTTGAGATGGAATGAAATTCTAGCCGGCTTTGTTCAGATCAGTCGATTCGACAAATCGAGGACTAGCAAATAATTCGGTCGCAGAGGTGCACAAGAACGGCCCCAATATTGCCGACTTATATGCATATAAAAGGCGTACCGGTGAGGTTAGAGCATGTCATGAAGCTGAGAAGGTTGAGGGAACATGGAGTCGTGGGGGAAAACTAGAGAATCGTGAATCGTAACGACATGAAGATTTGGATGTCGTGGTAGAGGAGACGTAAGAGACGACGAGGACGACTCCGACGAGCGGCGAAAGGGTCAGAGACGTGATAAGCAAGCAGCAGATGCAGATGCAGCGACAGTAATGGATACAGCCCCGCCACACACGCAACGTTGGATGATGATCCTGCGAAAGGCAGCGACTGGGTAGCGTACTCGGCAATCCAACGGCCAGAAACTGGCGCCCTTTTTGCTGTTCCCGGGGCTCGATCAAAACTATAGTTACGATAGACAAGACAAGGCGCAGGAACAAGCGTCCGAGAAGGGCCGCGACGGAGTCAAAAAGTGCAGGAGCGCCCACTGCGGGACGAGAGAAAGATCATGGCGCTATCCACAAGGCAAGTACGGATAGACGATGATGACTTCCCCTCGCATATCCAGAGCACAGATCCCACCACTAACTTTCTCTACCGCGCCGGATCGGCAAGAACATGTCGAGTGGCTTATGCAGAAATCTGGAGCAAAAGACGTTTCAACTGACGACAACCAACCATCTTGTCCTCTCCTAACTTTCTCGCGATTCACGGCATGTGCGTACCCGCCGACGCCCTGGCTACCAGCAGACTACCCACCCTGCTGCTCGCAGCTCTTGTCTGGGGCTTGCGTAGGATAGAGTAGAGAGCAGCGTGAAATGGTAAAAAGGTACCCTCGACACTAAACAAGAGGTGGGGTGTGCGCAGCATGCAATGTACAAGAGGGTACATGGTGGTGCATGTTCAGGTGCAAACCAACCAGTCCACGGCAAACGCACGACAATGCGTGTACCTACCCCTCTACTTTGTCCTTGTCTGCAAGTCAGTACCGCGCCTGAACACGCGCGCCCGCTGTCCAGCCCTTGTTGCTCGGACTCATTATTCACAAGAGAGTCTTGGGTCACGCACACCCATACCACCACACACACCCACATCATACATGCCTCGAGGGAATCCGGACGAGGCGGTTTTACCCTTTTCCACTCGATATACGGTGTGCTAACAAGGGTGACCACTGACCAGCGAGCAAAACCGGCCAAGGACCGCTACCCGGCCACCGCCAAGCCACAAAGA
>Ga0068618_1000016_pt1 | contig 26988 bp, 20 predicted proteins | sample InSIn2SAF170_2_FD_77423 | JGI IMG/M metagenome (GOLD analysis project Ga0068618, IMG submission 77423) | Clean room microbial communities from NASA Spacecraft Assembly Facility at Jet Propulsion Laboratory, Pasadena, California, USA -... ...
CAGCTATGTAGCTACATTTCTAGTGTGCTAGGTTTTTATATCATGAGCGAATAGTAAGCAAATGTAGGGTACAGGGCTCAGCATGTAGATGTAGCATTACCGACGAACATGTAAATTGTCGAATACTTATCTATGGGTAGTCGGTATGCTTTGACCCTGCAAAGTTTGGACTTAGAGTATTTTACACTCGCTGAGGAAATTCACTTTACTGTACTGCATATCACACGCAGAAAGAGAGAAAGACGCAGAGATCAAATGAATGTGATTCGCGATCAATATTCACATCCGTATCCATTCTAACAAAACGCATTATTACTAAGCTCCCAGGAGTAGAACGTTCATCAATCTCGTTGTTTCATGCATGCATGTCCTACTTCATAAATCCCGTGTCTGTGTGCGGCAAACCGTGCCATCCTTGCCCGAAAATCTGCTTGATCAATAACTGAAAGATGACACTTCCGTCCTTAAAAGCCATAACGCCTGTTTCTCGATACGACTGCTCGCGGAGCCATGCCTCTTTGACTATGATATTCGTATTTTGAAATGTGGGTATCGTGGTACACTGCTTTATCCACGCAATGTTGAACAATCAGGTGAAGAAATCTGGTGGTAGAGCAGCAAGGCCAAGGATAGTGCCAATAGCACCAACTGTAGCTCCAGCAAAGGCTGTGGCAGCATATTTCATGACTTGGCCGGCAGTGCTGGAAACATGGCTTGCTGCGTGTACGTTTGTGTTCGTCTCCATCTTGACCTTCTTTCGAGGTGGCTCGTGTACAGGAAGTTCCAGGGTAGCCTCAACTGCGGGTTCTGCTACACCTACAGCCAGAGTTCTTTCGATAATATCGTCAGTCGCGGCGTTTTCTGGCCGAATATCAGTAGCAGGAGCGCTCATGTTTGCTGTGGGTCTAGTCTTGAGCACAGAGACTATCGCAGAGTCTGGATGAGTTGCCAGAGCTGTTTCTGAAGTTGTGACTGGCGACTGAGAAGACAAGTTTGAGGGTATATCCTCTGGTGAGTTTGTCCCCGTAACCATGTGTTCAACTTCAGACTGGTCTTCTTCAGAACAATCGGAGATCTCGTCAGCTTTGCGTTTCGTCCCACAAGTATCGGAACCTGTCTCGTTGTTGACAGGATGGGATGCATACTGTGTACTGTGCCATGGCATAGACGGAGATGTTAATCCGGCCGCCTTCAGTAGCGAGGTTTGCGGAGCTGGCGGAGCAGTTATTGAGTTGACAGGGTGTGGATAGGAGTAAATATATGGCTCATAAGAGACGTTGTAGCCGAAAGGTTCAGCATAGGAGTTCGCCATATAAGACTCCCAGGCTGCAGGCGCAGGTTGTTGATGAGACGCATGTCTCCAAGGGTAAGTTTCCGTAAAGATGTTCGATCTCATGGCATCTAGAGGCGCCAACAGATTAGGAAGCTTTGCTGCAGGAGGTGGAGGAGGAGGAGGAGGAGGAAAATGAGGAGGCACAAGACTGGACGTTGTGATAGGTGATGCAGGTCGTGGCTTGGCCAGTGCAGCATCTGACGGACTCGGAGGTCTCGCAGCGGTTGCAGTTTTGTTGAGTGTACCACCGAGGGTTTTTTTGGTATCTTCCGCATTCAAGTCCCTTAGTTTTGCATAGTCATCGACTATCTCATCAACAGAAGAGTCATAGTCCTCGGATTCATGACTGGCTACTGAGCTCGATCGTCCATATTGGGAAATTCCATACTTTTCGAAAAGGTAGTTCTTCTCGCCGTCGTCCTCAAGTTCTATCACGCTAGCGCTAGTGAGATCGGACTCAGAGGACAGATGTTGTTGCTCAGAGCTTGTGTTTGGAGAATTGAACACTGAAGCTTGGTCCTCCTCGTCGAGCTCTATAACCTCGACACGAGATTGTTTGACTGAATCTTCAACTACGGCGATCTCATTGTTCGACACATCGCTGTACAAATCCTCTTCACTGTAGTCTGCTGTGAAGGAATTCGAAAACGGCTTGTATTTGAGCAGCTCATTAGGTTCGGACCAGTCGAAATGAATTGTGACTTTCAATGGTGGAAAAGCGTCGTGGCCTCGGATAACCTGATTGCCGAAGGTGATTATGTCTCCTTGCAGCAATTGCTCAGGTCGCCCAAGCATAACCTTATCGCCGTTGAGATATGTGCCATGCATAGAACCAGCATCACTAATGGTAAGGAGTCTATCTTTTGGGTGTGCTTTGAAGGTTGCGTGATGTCGCGACACAACTCTTGAAGTGAACCAAGTATTTGTGTCAGATGGCATCAAAGCCTCTTCAGTCGAGTTTCCACGTCCCACATTAATTGACCAGTCTGGGTATTGGAGGGTGATGATCCGATCGGGGTATTTCTCCTCGCCGTCGACATCTGAGATGTGAATGGTGACTGTGCTAATGTTAGACTTCAAGGAATTGTTGAAGGACTCTTCTATATCACTGGTACCTTTGGTATCTTGGAACGTGGTAGCCATTGTCTTGAATCTCTCTAAATCGGTCGAAACCTCGGAGTCAATATAGGAGTAATTGGTGAGGGTGAGATAGTTAGCGAAGGTGGGTGTATCGTAGAGTACGTCAGGCTGAAGTGTCAGACTGCGGAAGGGTCGAAGTAGAACAAGTCGGGATCGTCTAGGCCGTCGTGGACGTAGTTGACGGTGTAAGATGTGTATGAAAGTATGAACGTGGGAAGAGGGTCAGTAGTAAGAGGAAGAGGAGTAGTAGTGGACTTATCTGCGGTTAGGCAGACAATTGCATGTGGTACGCAGTCAAACGAAGTGAGGTCCGAGTGGTTATACCCGAGTCGCGAGTTAATGTAGAGGGCTAGCGATACTGTTTCACCTTGCACAGGATTTGCATTGAGACTTTTTGGATGAAGTCAGAAGTAGATTGCTCGAGCAAGAAGTTACACAGGCTCAACCAAGTAGCTTGTCAATACTCATCCGAAGCATACGAAGACGGCATTGCAGCAGGCAGCAGAGAGCAAGTCACATTAATGCAGACATGAAGTCGAAGTGACCCCTCCTTGCCTGGCTCTGGTAAGAACGGAGTAAACGCTGATGTGCTCAATCGATAAGCAGGGGAGTCTATCACACAGGCTTGCTTCCTATTGGTTTCACGAAGTGAGCTATGCCCAATTCATGCCCATATTCCAAACCTCCAAGGCACGCCAACGCAGGCTAATGCATGGCTGTATCTGCCTTGATGTGCCTAACCAGCAAGCAAGTGTGAGTAGGGTACACATGGTTTCCTCTCATCCAGAGTGAATGTGAATGATAATGTACATTTTTAACCCTATGGTACCTCCCACAGCAGAATACATCATCCTCATTATATTACCCATATGTCGCCAGCGCAGGATCCCGATCAAGCCGGTGCGCAAAGGTGGTTATCAGAAGCGGAGAATCAACATACTGAGCCTGTCACGCTGAACTCTATCTATCCCAAACAAAACGTGTGCAGCCGATCAAGTTTTATCGCACTGGCGGTCCACCAAGACCACCACCCATTTGTTGCAAACGAGCTTGCAACTGCGGGTATTTCTCCGACACTTCGAGTTGTGTCCGGGTTGCCTCTGCATAGGACAAAGCGTTGACGATTTCTCCCTCTGTTCTTGATAGCTCTGCTGCTCTTTCGAAGTATTCGAGCGCCTGTGTGACTTTGCCTTGTTGAAGGAGAAGTTGGGCCATGGTGGCTACAGCGATGTCACATTCTGGATCAACTGCAAATATGTTAGTCTCTATCAATGCTGAAGAGTAGAATCAACTTACGGACGAGGGCCTTCTCGCAAAGCTCCTCAGCTTGCTTGTAGTCCTGCTTCCACTGAAACAGTGCCAGAGCTTTATTGATCAGTGGTAGCACATTCATGTTAGTCGGCTTTTGCTTTTTCTCCATCTCAATAGCAGTTTCAAATCGCTCGATGGCTTCCGAATATTTCTGTTGGTCGAGCAGGAGTTCACCGTAATAATTGTATACGTCTGGCACCTTCTCGAAGTTCTTGATTGTGCGGCGGAATGTGGCCATGGAGGAAGGTACTGAGCCCATCTTGTATTGTGTCACACCAAGTTGGATGTGGGAATAGATGAAATCTTTGTCAAGATCGATGGATTTCTGATAGTCCTTAGCCGCATTGACGTACTCACCGAGGATGAAGTGTAGTTGTGCTCGGTGGTAATAAATATCGGGATCGTCCTTATTCTGTTCCATTGCCAACTCGAAATCATTAGCTGCAGCCTCCTTACTGCCAAGCTCAAGTTGCATGCTGGCTCGCTTGATGTATGCTTGTGACAATGATGGCTGCTTCTCGATGGCAGATGTAAGGTCCTTCAGTGCACTCTCCACGTCACCTTCAAGGTAGGAGAAAGTAGCACGCATGTTCAGTGCGAATGCTTCGTGTTCGCCGAGTTCGCCCAGCTCGAGGGCTTTCTTGAAACTGGCAGAAGCTTCTTCATATCCAGCACCTGTCTTTTTGCTCATCGCGATCAGACCCTTTTGCAGCTGACCTTTGCCTGTATTCTCATCCAGCTGAGCAGATTCTTCGAGACCAGCAGGCGGAGCTTGAGGACGGAAACTCTGAAGGTAATTCGAAACGAACGTCGCACTAGGCAGCTTCTTGGTCTTTGCATCTAGGATAGCTCGTCCTTTCTTTTCAGCAACCTTTTTCAACAGTCTTTCGACACTTTGTGCGCTTTGCTCGTTCTTGAAGCCGTCGATGATGCAGCTCGCGGTGTAGTCGAGGAGAGCTTCGGAATACTGGTGCAGATGTTCGTAGGCATGTGCTCTTCGATTCAAGGCTTTGACGTATTCCGGATCCATTGCGATAGCGGCACTGGTATCCTCGACCACTTTATCATATTCGCTCAATACATTATAGCAGGCTGCTCGGTTGGAGTAGAATACAGGATCGGGTTTGCAGAGGATGGCTTTGCCGTAGAGGTCGATAGCGTTGGGATAATCTTTCGAGCCATATGCTTTATTACCAAGCCCCTTCAGCTTCGTGGCATAGTTATTGCGGTCCTAGCAATCATCAGTATTCGGCTGATTCCTCGATTCTGAGTGACTCACCTCTTGCGAGAAGGTGTCCACATTGGCCTCTGTGATATCTGGCAGTTCATCTTCCGCTTCAACCGTGGGAGGTTTCGGAGCTGCTGATGGCGCTGGTGGTGGCGCTGGTGATTCAACAGCTATTCCATTAGCATGAGCTTTCATCATCTACACAAAGTGAACACCTACCCGCTTCTTCGTCTTTCAGGTTGATGGCAGCTTTCTCAGCAGCGGCTGCTTCTTCTGCTTGCTTCTTCTCTTTCCGCCGCTCCTTCTTGCTCTTCTTCTTCTCACTCTCTATCGAGCTCTTCTTAGAGGAGTCGGAAAGGTAGTAAACAACTCCTGCGCCCGTCACTACTATCACTGTACCAGCTATTGTGTATGCGACAGCTTTGTTCTCGGATACCCATGTTGATACGCGATCCCATAATGACGAATTCGAGACCTGCTCAATGTTGATCACGGGTGCAGCCATGTCTGTACAGAGAAAGTGATGAACCGGTCAACCGAGCTCGTTCATGCGACACAACAGTCAGGATAGAAAGACAATCGCCAAATTAATGGGTATGTTGTGATAAATAGCAAATGGTGATGATCGTTAGATGGTCGAGTCCGGATTTCGTAGATATTCGAAAACATTGAGAATCTCCAATTCTCCAGTTAGCAGCTAAACGTCACTACTTCACCAACGACCACAAATTGCACCTAAACTCTCCCGCTACGCGTTTACACGTGTGCAGTTGCACTCTGGATCGGCTGTACAATACTCTCTAGCTAGGCTCGGTTTTCTGATGAGCTGTCCACTCCCTCTCGCATGCGGTTGACCAGCCCAAGGTGGGCAAGAAGACCTCTTGAACAGGTCCTAGCCGAGAGGTATATTGACAGGAAAAGGATCAGCGTGGTCAATCCGTCCCTCTGCAGTATGCACGCGACAATACCTTTAGCTAGAGAATTGCTGACCTTGTGTAGACGATGTGATCAACTTGTTACGTCCTACGCTACCGGCGCCGTCTTCATGCGACATCATAGAAATCAATCCCGGCCCGTGTGTATGGTCGCAAGCTCTCCACGAAGCATTGAAACCAAGAAGCCATGCGCTCATCGAACCTCAAGGTTCTGATCACTACCAGACCGCCGAAGCTTTAACCAAGACGGAAGGCTCCCATTACTGTCTTGCCAAAGATGCTACCGAAGCTCTTGATCTGGCCAATCTCTCGCCCGGCTTTCGTGAACATCAGCAGAGCCTGAGTGAAAATCAGAAGAGAGAAGCTAGACGACAACCTACGAACCAGTTGATTATCACAGCGAACTTGTCTGGCAAGCAAATTATCAACACTTTCTTCCATGGCCCACGTAGCAAGCTCTTCCTCGACCAATTCTATCGTTCTATCGCCTTTGATGCCGGTGCCTATGAGTTCAATCGATACGGTTTGGTGAGACTACTGGCATGGATTCCGGAGCAAGATAAACACGGCATGATGCCTAGAACAACAGCTTGGAGATACAGACCGAACAAGAACCAGGAGGCGAGCTGTCACGCTCGGGAAATTGTGAGCAGTTTTCCTTATCATGGTCTTAATCCAATGGGCCGGCCCTGGCACGATGTTGCACTCGAGAGCGGGCGAATAGTAGCTGAAAGGCAGCAAGTTAACGAAATAACCATCCCTACCGATCGAGCTCAGCCACAGCCATTGCCACCATTTCGTTACTACGATCCGATCCCTGCAAATTTCGATGCCATGCATTCATTCGAGGGCCGACCTGCTGTAGTTGATGAATTCATCGAACTTTGGCAGACTGTAGAATCCGAACATGAAGAATGGCTCATAGAGTACATCAAAGCTACCCGGCAACACAAAAAACCACGCATCCCAAAGGAGGAATTACTACGAACTTTCGCTCGTACAAACGCACGCATGCGCACAGCTCACAATCAATATCGCAACATTCAAGAAACAATCCTTCACCAGATCGGCCTCGAACAAGAACTTGTTTCTCTACGTCGACAATACCCGGACGACAAAGCACCATATCTTGCGCGACTCGAAGAACTGAAACCAGAATTCGAAAAGTTCAGAGCAATCCATGCCAAATCTTACAAAGATAATCGTCATGCCGTCCTCAAAGGCATCGACGACTTTCGCGCCTTGTACCACAACCCGTCAGTCCTTTCATGGCATACCCGCCTACACGAGCCTCTGCTCTCCCATCCAAAGACCGACTTCCAACCAACACGAGAACCCCTCTCACTCCTCGAATTCGTCCCAAAAACGTCCTTCGTCAATGCCATCAACACCTCTGACAAACAAATCACCTTCGACTACGTCAATGTCTGTTTCGACTACGCGCGCGTCACCACCTTAAAGAAAGCCCTCGAAGACCTCATCGGCGAAGGTGATCTTTACGCAGCTTTCCTCCAAGGTCTACCCTCACTCACTGATCCCCTGCACGGGGGCTGGCACGACCTAAGTGACGTCAGAACAAGAACTCTAAGTGTAGAAGCGACGGTGGAAATTGCAGTAGCGTACGAGGCATGGCCGTATCGAATTTCAATTGAGAGGATGTTGGAGAGGATAAGAGGGCTTGGAAGGGGTGCTCATAAGAGTCCTTTCCACTGATAGAGCAAACTAGCAAAAATTAATACACTTGAAACACACCACACGGCAATGAAACATGATCACAATGGAGCTGTCAACTAGATTTACTACAGTAGGTAGACTTTGAGGATACAGCATAACATATTATAGCAAACAACGCGACACAGGAAACACAGATATCTAACAACAATGATCTGATCGTATCTGTATCGCTTAACATGCACCACAGCTTAAGCATTACCACGAGTAACACATGAAACGACAGGGATTAGTGCAGTGTAGTGTGTGTGATAAGTATTCACTATAGGACGTTGGATGTGAGATAGTATACTGTACTGGAATAGAAAGAAGAGCTGGTGTATAGTAATTACGTACATAAGCTGAACAATCTAGCTGGATATGAATATAGGATTGGGATGGATATATGGGTACCAGACGTAGTTAATTGTTGGCAACCGGATGAACGAAAGGACTATGATTGAGACAGCCGAGTCTTTTCGAGAGAATGAACCAGCATGGTGGTTGACATGAGAATTGGTGCACGAGATGCACGAAATGGCCTTGATTGTGATAGCAAGAACTTTACGAAATGCAATACATTGACTCATTTTCTATCGTAATCAGACTCGTCCATTGGAAATGAAATCAATGCTGTAACAAACAACAACCGCGACTAACAAAACTCAGCACCACCACCCGAGGCAACACTCCCCGTCTACCTACCACAACGCGTGCACCGTCAAAATCTACCACCATCCGCCTTACACTCCTTGCAATCAGATTCATATGCTCACCACAGCGTCCGAGCAGCCTCAACATTAGACAATAAGAGACTTAGGTCGATCTCACAGAGCCATTGGATACATCACCACCTACTCCATCCAACACGACCCGTCGTTTGGTTGACCGATGTACCCCCGTACTATCGCTTGTCCGGTCGGTTTTATTGCAACAACAACGGGTCTGTATCATTAGAACCGTCGTCCAAGACAGCGCTATGATATCCCGTGGTGTTGGTGAAAATGCCACCAGCGTCCGAACCATGCATATAGCATGCACTGTTAGTACCAGGAGCAGCAGTAGGATTAAAGAACCATGAAAGACTAAGACATTTCACTCCTCCAACCGTCAAGGATCCATCGTACTTTCTGCACGCGTCAATGCAAGCAGTCAGCGAGTTGGTCTGACCATCAGGCTGAATGTTTTGTGCTGGGACGGTGATAGCCCTGTTGCAGAAAATTTTGAATCCTTCGATCATGTTATCACTACATTCTGGAGCATTAGAGGAATTGGGCGCCCCAACAGTCGTCGTGGTGGTGGAGGTTGTCGTCGTGGTATTCATGTAAGGTGGCGCAGCCGTGGTAGTCGTTATGGTTGTTGTGATTGTCGATGAGGTGGTGGACGCAGAAGACGTAGTGGTAGAGGTGGACGTAGACGAGGTGGATGTGCTCGTTGACGACGTACTGGACGAGGTGGATGTAGACGTGATGGATGTGGTAGATGCGGTAGTCGACGTACTTGCCGATAAGGTAGTAGTTGTTGCGTCATCAACAACTCCTGCGCTGCTGCTCGTTGTGGTTATAGTGGTCGTCATAGTCGTAGTCGTAGCGGTAGTGGTAGTATCAGACCCGTCGTCAGAGCCGTCGCCAGAGCCGTCGCCAGAATCGTCGCCATCATCGCCATCATCAGAACCGTCAGAACCATCGTCAGAGCCGTCACCAGATCCATCGCCAGAGCCGTTAGTAGAACCGTCTGATCCGTCGGCGAGTTCAGCACTATCGTAGTTCCCAGAGGTATCCCCGATGTCAGTCTTATAGCTGGAATGAAGGTAGCAATAGTCATCACCGGTGTTGTCGAAGGACACACCAACACACAGATAGGTATTTGAACAAAGATCCAAGCACGCTTGCAATGTATCGGTTATCATAACGTCACCATCACTGTCTGCAGTAAACCCTTCGCCGCAGGTAATAGTATAGCCATCGACTACCTGACCATCATCGTCCGGACACGTAGCAGGGCCGGTGGCGGTGGCAGCTGGGTCGGATGTGGTTGGAGAAGCATCTGAAGATGTGGAAGTGGTGGATGTGACAGAAGCATTGTCTGAGGGGTCTCCCGAGGTGGTACTGGTGGAACCGGACGTGCTTCCAGAAGTGGTACTCAAACTGGCATCCGAGGCGACGACAGCATCTACCACGGTCTTGGAAACAGCACCCACTAAGACTTGGCCGCAACTGCTGGAGGGCGAATCAGGGAAGCCAGCGTAGAGCTGGCCATCACAGGAGTAGAGAGTTGCTTCGCCTCTATCAGGAGAGTCCCAGTGAAGTATACCATCCACGAGAGTGAATTTGGTCGTCACATCGTTCTGGTTGGTTGAAGCTACAATGGTTGCATAGCTGTCGGAAGCATTTCGACCAACAATGCCACCATCGACGCTGCGAAGTTGACCATCTTCGATATACCAAAAGCTCGCATCCGCTGGATCATCGCTTGTTCCGTTGGCGGTGCTGAAGCCTAATTTGACATCGGACGTGGTGTCTCTGGACGCCAGGCTATTGGAAAGATATGCAATAGCAAAAGGTGAACTGCTCGGGATGCTTGTGACTGTGCCGCTTGGAATACCAGCTCCAATAGTTGCCGAAACGACGTTATTACCGCCAGCAGTTACGGTAGCGGTGGTAGTGGCAGTAGTCGTGACAGTGGTTGTTAACATGGTAGACGTGACAACCGTCTGGGGTGGATTATTGATGACTAGGGAGTTTGTCCCTCCCATGAAGTTGAAAATCGTGCCAGCGGATTCATAAACAGTGCTGAAGAAGGCAGGATATTCGTAAACGACATGTAAGGCATTGTCGCATTCAGGATCAATACCAGCTCCAATCACTTGTGGTGCTTGGGCGTAAATGGTGGGCAGAAGTGCCAGTAATACAGTGGTGGACTTCATGGTCAGTATGGTAAAAGAGTGAATGGAAGCCTTGCTCGAGGACGAAAAAAAACACGAAAGCACCCATGAAACGAGGTCTTTAATGACTTTGGAGCTTGTGAGATGTCGTGTTGATCAAAACATATGGGTTGATTAGAATGTAACATTCCATCGCGGTGGTCGGTTCACAAGCATGACGCTCGAGCGAAAATGTCTGTGCTGGCTGCTTGATCGCAATCCTAACAAGTGGTAAGATTGTAACCAATCTGGAGGAAAATGCAACCGTGCTTGACTGCCGCATCAAAGGGGATGTACAGCCCACTCTGGTGTTCTTTGAAGTCGTTCTCTCAATTCTGGGTCATCGCAAGGAGGATGGCTTTTCGGGCCTTGTATGGAGATCCATCACTGCTAGACTCCCGATAGCTGGCTGAAGGTCAACCCGATGGCCTGACAGGTTTTGTATAACCGCCATCGTCTTCATTGATCGAGTACATATCTCGAATTAGAGGTAGTGTTCACTTGATGGAGTCACCACCTGCGATATATCAGCTGAACATCCACGATGCATGCGATGTGGGTAAACATCGGCAGGACAGGCACGAAAGTTATGGTAGTGAGCATTGATATGGCGGTTATATACTGTAAATACCAGTAGAGTAGGTATGTATTATAGCTCGGCTCACAACAAACCCTTCGAGTTATTTGAAATAACACGTTGGATAGCATATCACTGGTATCACCTTCCGACAGCACTCACACTTGCAACAACAGTCGATCGCATATCAAAGACGTTCGTTCAGATATAGAAAGTAGAGCAGGGATGCCAGCATGGCAACATGGATGCTTAGAACAAAGTTTGAATCAAATCCTGGCAGAAGACGCCATGGAAGTCACCCATGGAGCCGGGAAGTACCACAGAAACCAGTGGGAGCGATTCGGCATGACTGAGGCTTTCTGCAGGGAATCTCTAGTGACTAACAAGCCACTTCTGACCCGAGATGGGCGTTCTTCTTGCAGCGATCCTCCCAATTGACTGCTGCTGCTGCACATGGGCAGTTCCTTTTTGTGGCGGTGCCGGGCCTGAGAGATCAGCTTGACGTCAACCACTTGCATTCGATCTGTTCAAACTTTGGCGCGTGCTCCAAGCCGGTTCCATTGTTTACGATACTTGATACAAAAATTCCTCGACTGTCGCATGCCACATATTGATCGTTTTTATTCTTCCCACCTGTACTTGGTATACTCGTATAATTCAAGGCCCTCAGCATGGCTGTACGAATACTGCTGTCAACTGCTATTCTCGCCTTCCACGCTTTTGCCCATCCTACACGGACCGAGTTATCCCTCATCACCCCGGCACCGATTGCTGTACCACGTGAGCATGCTTATTACAGAAGAGATATTATCGACAGCATCACATCAAAGGTTGAAAGCTATGAGAACTCTTTGTTGAGCGCTCTGGGTTCCGCCATTCCCTCCTATGTAACAGATGGTATTCTGCCTGGTGAAGTCAACCTTCCCACCGGTAGTCAGGTGTTGAGCGCGGCCAATGTCAGCAGTACTGACCTCGATGCAAAGCCGACACAAGTTTTGAACATCCCTGGATATGCCAACTGGACTGGCTCCAACTGGAATCTGCGCGTTCACGGCAATGTGTTTAAACAACCAGACATTTCTAATGACACCATCGACAACCTGGCCAATGTCTTCTTGATCGGCACAAGTGTCTCGCAGCTGCAGCCTTCAGAGCAGGACCAGGCGAGAAATCTTACCAGAGAGATATATGTGGTGCAGCAACCTAATGTGAACGTCACAGTCAACATATTACCAGCTCCGCAGGCTGGAGGTGATGGTGAGACAAATGGTGGAGGGGGTGTGACTGCCGGTACTATCAACCAGTTTACACAACTACCGAATCCTACAACTGACGAAGGTGATTTCGATACCTTTATCAAATTGGATAACTCTAGCGGCCTCACTGCAGGTGCAGGCCAGATACCACCGCAGAAAGTGAATGTATACGCTCAAGGAACAAACACCGGCAATGCTACATCATACCTTGTTTCGGATCAAGGATTGACCGTCATTAGCGATATCGATGACATTCTAAGAGTCACCAAGATATACCAACCAAAGGAAGGTCTACTGAATTCTTTCGCTCGGCCGTTCACTCAATGGATGAACATGCCTGACATCTATCGCAACTGGTCGCAAAGTCTACCAAACATGCACTTCCACTACTTGACCACCACTCCCGAGCAAGTCACAAGAAACTATATGGACTTCATCTACAAGACTTATCCAGGTGGAAGTTTCGACACACGACCCCTAAACTTCAGCGACGTTTCCGCCACACTCTCGATCCGAAAATACCTCCTGAACCGAATTTTCGAAACCTTCCCACATCGAAAATTCATCCTCATAGCAGACACAAGCAACTCAGACGTGATGCGTGATTATCCTCAAATGGCCAAAGACTACCCAGGTCAAGTCCAATGCATCTTCCTACGAAACACCACCGCAACAGATTCTTCCGACCATTTTCCCTACAACACAGAAGGATTCCAGAACATCTCTCAATCAATGTACATGTTCTTCCTCGTGCCCGACGATCTCAAGAACCTCGACATCGTTAATGGGCAATGTTACAACACTTCGATTCCGCAGAACGTGACGTTTAGCTATCAGGGGCTGCCTTTGGGATTGTCGACTAGTAATAAGAATACTACGACGAAGAATGCTGCTCCAGTCACGTTTGGTGCTTCGGCTGGGGTCTCGCTCGCGACTCTATTGCCGTTGTTGCTTACTGTTACATTGTTGTTTCAAGCGTTATAACCATGTTGGTGATTGGTACTAGTATACGTGATACGAGTTTAAGGGGGGATAGAGTGTACAGTATCATTCTATATTAGCGAGTTTCCACCTTCAGAATGAAACCCAATTCCACCATGTCTATGTACGTATTCTTCTTTATTGAAAAATGTTTTATGCGTTCTTCGTTACGTAGCGACTATTCTCTAAAACAATCCCCCTATGCTCTGTGAAACTGCCTCCTGACACCGTCCGTCATACAGTACATATACATGTAGGACGATCTAAACATCTATATATATATATATATACGTAAGGTAGGCCACCAAGTCCTATTCCCATTCCTGTATGGCCCTAACCAGCAAAAAGTACAACCCTACAATTCTCAGCCCTAGTCTGTCTATTTATCCATCTATGTATCTATCTACACATATACATACATACTCCTCCGTCCAGAAAGTATTCAGACACCTGTTTATTGGCCAATCCGTGGGTTTCCTCGCTCACGTATATCGAAATGGAATAAGAGCAATCAGTATGTATCTTCTCACTCTATTGTCGGAAGAAGGTATACAAATAACCACTGGGAGCTGGGCTATTAAGTAGGATATGTAAAGTCTAGCCAATTTCCGTACGTAAGTGTAGAGAGTGGTGAAAATACAGTCCGTAGGTAAATGTCGTCTTCTCATCAAAGAGTTGTGCTTGGCGAGCGAGCCTTGGCGTCTGAAATACATACTTACTTTTTGTGTCGATGAGTGGTAGCCACCCTCCATCCCTCCAGCTGTCCAAACCCTCACAGTTTCGCCTTCGCCTTCTCCGCCTTCTCCCTCCTCTTCCGCTCCGTCTCCTCCTTAAACCCCCTAATAGCACCCAAACTCTCCTCCCCCCGAACCTGCCCCTTCAGCGCCTCCAACTCCCGCTCATTAACCCTAAGCAACTCCTCCCTCAGTCCCCCCCTCATCATAATCTCTTTATTAAACAGCAAACTCTTTGGCGGCAACTTCACCATCCCCCTCGCTACTTTCATCACCTCCTGCATAAACGCTCCTTCCCCTTGCTGGTCGAAAATTTTCGTAACGAGGCCCGCGGATTCAAGTTCCTGTGCCGACATGCGTGCGCCAGCTAAAATGAGAGCGGAGGCTTTCTGCCGACCGAGCGTCGCGAGGAATGTATAGCTGGAACAGGCTTCGGCGCAGAGACCCCATTGCGCGAAGGGGGTGAAGAATATTGCGGTGGGCGTGGTGTAGACTAGGTCGTGCAGGGCGAGGGAGGATGTGCCCCAGCCGGGGGCCGGGCCGTTTACGGCTGCGATTAGGATTTTGGGGGTTTTGATAAGGAGGTTGTGGATTTGGCTGGATGGATGTGTGTTAGAAGGGGGTTAGGTATTGGTGGTAAGGGATGGTTTTGTGGACGTGTGGGAGTGAGATGTACGGGTGTAGATGTACGTATAGATGTGTGTTGAGGGCATTGTTGGTTTGGCTTCTGGCGGGAGGTGGCTGGCTGGCTGTTTGAATTGCTTACCTTAGTGTGTCGATAAATTCATCTGATATTGTTGATTTGGGACCTTGGTTTATCGGATCTAGGAGGTCGAGGCCTGTTGCGTACATTGTTTGTTAGTGCATCCTTCCTTTATGGATATTGCGTGTTGAGATTTAGTTCACCTGCTGTAGTGCTGCAGCAGTAACCATCTTTAGGTGTTGGTCCAAGGTATACGTAACTTACCACCTGTATAAAATTTCCCTTCTCCAGTCGTGATCACAATCCTCACATTCTCGTTCTGATCCGCCCACTTTAGACCCGTGAGAATATCCTTTATTGTAGGCGTGTTCAATGCGTTTCCATTCTTTGGTCTGTTGTATTTGATTATGGCGATGCCTTCTTCCGTGTCGATAGCTACGTGCTGGAGCTTGGGTGGTGTTGATGTTGATGTTGACATTTTTGCGGATGTTACGAAGCGGAATGTAGGCTGTCGGAATACAAAGGCTGTTGCTTTGGGTAATAGGGATCTGGATCGAAGGATTTGTCGGAGGATCATGATATTGTCGTTGTCATTGTCTTTGTACGTGGGTCGGTACGTATCATGGTGACGAGCTTGAAGTAAGGTACCTATGTAATGCTTGTACTTTTCTGTGCCGAGGTTGATTGGCCCAAACGCCGAAAATTTCCCGCACGGCAATCGCTCATGTCCGGGGGCCACCAGAATGATGTTTTGGACGGCTTTTGTTTAAGTGGTTGTTACATATGTTGCTACTGAAGAACATTGTTCATGCTCGAACATAAACCACTGAATTGTCCACCAGCAACCTTCACCGCATTGTAGAATGACAGCTTCGTTGTCTACTTTCTCACACATATTCGCAGAACTCGAAATACATTGTGTTCGTACGTAGTTGCAATGCCGTTCACATACGTATGTTGGTGCAGTTCTTGTATGGATATGTACCGTAATTGCAACACATCAACTTCGAGTTGGACAATACCTGATTTTTATTCACTTCACTCTGTCTCACAACAGATTACGACCACTAACAACGGAAATGTTAACAGTTCAGTCGCTACGTATTTACAAACATCACAATACACATATACGTGTTATGTACCTACGTACGTACTTAAGTAGGCGTACGATGAACAATGTACTTGTTTGAAACCATGATTCGGTCACATTTGTGCAACTCCTGAACCAAAATCGTGCAATTTGAGTAAATCACGTAAAGTGACCCATAGCTGTGAGCAGGTTGTCAGTGTGGCACGACGACATCAGTACGTACGTATGTGTTAATGATGCTGGAACGCGTGTGTATATCTGGAACATACTCAGTACGTAGTAGACAATAGCATGCATGAATGCAAGACGACCAGGGGAGCCTGTAGAGTGGCAGCAGATACGACTTGATTGAACACGTACGAAGTACGTACTTACCACATACTACGTACTTACATGTAGTTATACTTATTTATGCTTGTCAGAACAATTACAATGTCGGGAGTATTCTGGTAGATTGAGTTATCTTAATTACTACTAAATGATTTTGTAAGAGACGTAGGTATCAGGCTAAGAAGTGGCTACGTACGTAGACAGTAAGTAAGTATAGCACGAGACATTGTCAAGTAAATATCGTTTTCACCCACCAAGCTCGTCCAAAGCTCAAAGCACCATATACTAATACGTAGCTCCTTCCAGCTTTCCGAGAAACCAAGTCAATCGTTCCTGCTCCGTTCCGTTCTGCACCCCAGAAGTACGTATGTACATGGGTACGTGGTACCTAAAAAGCAACTCCTTTGAACCATATTATTTCCCATCAAGCATGTACATACCTACGTGTTACCTCCTGTTCTCTGTAAAGTGACTCTTTCTGCGTCCGGAAGAGTCCCTTGGTGATTCTTCACGCATGAAGCCCCTGAGACGTCCCTGGCCCGGTAACCTCTCAAGTCTGAAAGACCAGATCTGACGTGCTTCTTTCAGGGCAGTCTTGCGAACTACCTTGTAGAGACCATCATATCGATAGCCCTTTCGTGGTTTATTCTTGACGATTTTGCACATTTTGCTTGAGCGAATGACTCGTATAGGAGTACCTGTTTCGAAAGATTTCATCAGAGCACGAGTGCCAGCCGTCGGCTTAGCACCACCACCATCCCAGGAGTCCGGGTTGTTCATATGTGGATCTTCAATATTGGTAGGGCCAAGACCATCACCATCGTCTTTCAAGGCGGTCCCCATATACTCGATTACATCTCCAAAATCGATGTCTGCATAACCTTCATTTTTCTTCTCGTTGAATTCACCAAGGACGACGCTGTAGACCCCTTTCTTAGTGGTTCCACTGATTCCTGCTATAGGTGGTGCGTGAACACCATCTCTTTGTAGCTCGAGTCTCGAGAACCAGAGTTGTCCATTGACTAACTCGCCGGCACCGAAATATGATGCCTTAACACGATGTTCCCATTTCTGATCAAGTTGGTGTCTTGTGTGTTTTAGAATGCCGTTTACATCGAAGGTATCCACCGCAATCAGACCTCGCATGATAGCACCATCAAAGTCGCCCTTGCTCCACTTTCGCATAAGAACTGTTAATTCCTCTTCGATGAATGTAGGTAATCTGTTTCGGCGTCCAACAGCTGCATTCCTAGGAGAGAGGAAGTGTTGGAGGCGTGGCACTACCACACTTCTAGTGACGTCTTGTTGAGGACCCTCTTCGATAGTCACATCCTCCATCTCCAGGATCCAGTCTCTTAATGCTCTTGCTGCATCTTGACGACCACCACCCGTGGTCGCCACCTCAAAATTGTGAATCAAGCCACAGACTTTCCTCAGGTCCGCCTCTGTGGTACGATTGTCCCCAGCTGTCTCAGTCATGCGATGTCTGTCGAAAGCTTCTTGGTCTCTGCGCTCCCACATGCTCATAAACTCCCATACTAGAGGTCTGCAGTCCAACTTATTGCCAGCTCTGCAAGCACAGTAATAACTAATCGGACAGGTACACCTGTTCGAGCTTACCTCCTCGGTGCTCAGATTCGGGGCTGGCGTAGTGGTCAAGGAAAGACTGCCTCCACCACTATCTTCGTTGTGGACTCGAGGCTCGTCCGGAAAGAACATTGAGCTGCTGCTACTGTGATGCCTTGTATCATTTTCGGGTCTTGATCTCACTGGGCTTCGGCTTCGACTGCGATCCCGTAACTGAGATACATACCGAGTTTCTTCTCTAGTGCGTTTTCCGTCCACATTTTGTCTTCTTAAGTTATCACTATGTCGACTCCCGTGACTTCTGTCTCGATTGTGCGTTGCGATGAGCCTCCGAAAATCGTCGATGAAGCCCACCGAGAAGTCAGGCGAGACATCATCGATAGGGTCGGCAGCTAGAGTGTCATCTTGAGTTGGCTCCGTACTTGGTTCCTCTGGCTGAATATCGTACAGACTCTCAATGCTCTCTTCAATCTTCGGGACAACTGAAGAGCGTGGTCCACTAGGCACATACCCAACTCCTTCGACATATGTCATCGGCCTGTAATGGATTGGTGGACTGCTGTTGTCAATGCTCTCCGGCACTAGCGTTGCAGAAGGGCTTGGGCTTGTAATACGATCTGAACGAAAAGGTTCCATTGGTGAAAGCTCGGGTAAAGGGGTCTGAAAGAGGGCTTGGAAGGAGATTTCCTCAATGGACGCCATTTCGCTGTAGAATCAGGGAAAGAAGAAGTTGGTAAGCTGGAGACAGAAGTGTGGTATGAAGATGGAGAAGGATAACGCAGTCATGGTGAGCTGCTTATATACTGTCGACATTGTGGCCCCGCCATGGTGGTGGGAGCTTTCTCACAATATAGTGAGAGTGTATACACACATGTCAGTGTAAGGTGAGGTAACGATGGTGAGGTGAGGTGATAAGCACAACCGAGAAGGAAACTCCAAGTTGTGTGAAATGTATGAAATTGACGTGGGAGTAACCATACACGTAAATTCAACATTACCTCACGTCAAGACAGAGCATTACCTGAGAGTACTTCATCGGAAGACCATGAGCATATATCAATTGATGACCGCGAGACGATGTTCTCGGGAACGACAGCGGTGACACGCTACCGATCAGACGCGCAATCCATCAATGCCGGTGAAAGGTCTTGAAAGGACTCGGGTTGAAGCAGCCGTGGAGTTGCAGATGCGTCGAATTTCAATCTTTTGTACCAGCATCGCATGAGCATTTTCTTGGATGGGACCATTGTGACACTGGGCCGGACTAGGGTTCTCTGTACTCACCCAGTGAAGTCTGTGTATCCTTTGATATGATTAGAAGTGGAAGCGTCGTGTAAGAAAGCGGTGTTCCGGGAGAGTCAAGAAGTGATATGTTTGCACGTGATCGATGTGATTAAATTTGTTCCACCGCCTTTTTATTTATTTTCCGGAGCAGTGTACCCTGTACAGGCATTCCATACATAGTATTTTAGATAAACGGTAGGAGCGCTTATTTTTGCTCAAGCGCGTACACTAGACATAGATTGGCAGAGTCAAGTCGCCAGAGAAACCCGGCATAAATTTGTCTAAGCTCGGGGCAACATTGGCACAGCACTCTACCACCACTTTCCTTGACCTCGATCTCCAGGAGGCATATCGCATTTTCCAGCTCGACGAGTAGAACACTACTACGACCTCGAATAACTAAACCTTCCTCTCAGCTTGGCAAGCTCAGCCTGCGGCAACTGGTGCAGGCACATTACCGCCCTCATACGCGAACTTCTCGACCTTCTCAAACAGCTCCACCGCATCCGCGTCGTAAAATGGTAATACCGATGTTCCAAACATACCAGCTATTCCATGGCTCCGATCAATCCAATAAAATAGGTTGCCCAGTCCGGCCCAAGCACCACTGTTAGCCTTTCGTCCACCGGGTGAATCAGCCATGTTCAGCATGAGTCCACAACTCCAGCCTTTGGGAACGCCTGCTAGGAATTCACCTGAATTAGAGGTGCCAGGTGTAACTGACACAGGAATCATGCCGATCCCATCGCTCGAGCAGCCAACCGCTGGAATCATATCCTTGAAGACGTAGTTCTGCACGGATTCTGGTTTCAGGATTGTGCCTCCGGTTTGTGGATTTGTGCCATCGTTCAAAAGTGTTAGGAGTAACTTGGAATAGTCATTGAGTGTGCTGACCAGATAGTGGCCACCACCATAAATCTCTGGGTCTGCCGCAGGTTTAATTGCATCAATGGCGGTGAGCTTGCCCTCACCATCCTTTACGTGAACCTTGAGGTAGTTGTTCTCGTTGAGTTTTGGGCCAGTAGATTTCATACCAAGGGGATCGGTAATGTTTTGTTTTATGTACTCGGGAAGAGAAAGACCGGAAACCTTTTCGACGATGAAGCCGAGTTTGTCAATGTTGATGCCGTAGTTGTATTGGTGACCGGGGTCAAAATTTAACCACTGTTCGTTAAACTGCCAAGGAGCACCGATATTCAGGTAGGCGCCCACTGGTTGAGATCTAGATTCACGGTAATCCTTGATCCTTTCATCCCAGAAGTCATCTAATAAGCGTGTCAGTAAGGGCCTTATGCGAGCGGTACAACGGACGAGGGTTCTGTGATTATGAATTTGGGCATTTCAAAAGGCCTTACATGAGTATCCAGCAGTGTGTGTTATCAAATGGAGCACAGTCATCGTTCCCTTTTGATCTCGAAAGACTGGTTTGCCATCCTTGTCAACCCCTGTGCAGACTTTGACGTCTGCTTCGGAGGGGAGGTACTTCGTGACGGGATCGTCAAGAGACAGTTTACCTTTCTCCAGCAATTGAACGGCAGCTAGCGAGGTGAGCAATTTTGTGCACGAGAAGATGATGAGATCTGTATCATTCGTATATGGCGTCGATGAACTGTCGTTGGCATCGACTTTGCCAAATGCCTGATTGTAGATCTGCTTGCCGGATTTGTCAACAACCACAGCACCTACGGCTGGAAGCCGATGCGTGTTAACGGCTTGTTCAAGAGCCGAGCTGAGTTGAGTTGCCATGGTAAGCGCTTATGGTGTTACGACGAGGATACAGTAGGTGGTTCAACTCCGTCTCGCTGACCTTACATCAACTTATACTCCTGGATCTGGTGCAGATGATATCTATTGATCCACGGGTCCCGCGTCTCCAAATAAGCAGAGCGGGGACACGAGAGGGGTTTGGTAAGCACTTTATGTTGGACGACTTCGTTGTCCTTCTTATTCGGACAGTGTAGAACCAGGACGGAGTCGTACTGAATTAGAAGACAAAACATTCACCAGAGAGTTAGTTTCTTTGGTTAAGAATACGAACTTAGCGCATCGCCTCCTGATTCGATTCCCTCTTTTGGAAGGAGCCGGGGTGTGACTGCTGGGCCTTGCTGCAACAAAGTGGGACCTCAGGTGATAAGATGTACAGTGAAGCTCGATCCATCCACGGCTTACATTGCACTACATTAATGCAGCACAGTCTGCTCAGTGACACAGTGTAACCTCCATGCCTTGTGCATCTGTTTGCTGACATCTAACATCATCTGTCTTGTCACGTAAAATCCTTCCCTGAATATTTGTAAGCTTGAGGATCTTCATAATTCGTCCTGATATACCGATTGATAAGCATGGCATAGCTCACCGGTTCACGATGTAGCCAAACTTATGGTAAATGAGCATGTTGTGGCCAGGCACAAAGGACACCCACAGGGACTCGAGAATGCTGACAGATCATGCACATGGAATGGAGACGGGCAACACGCACGGCTGAAGGCTACACCTGTACTCGTTCGACAGCATAGAAGGCTCATGAAAGCTGTGTATTAGAGGAAGAATGCCGTGCATACAGAGTGTGTCGTGATAATGGGTGCAGCCGAGGCAGTTGCCTTTCGAATGAACAAGCACATTACTGCTGTTCAAGTAAATGATGAGAGGTGTCCCAGGGAAACATGCAACGCCTTTATGCTACTAATGTACTACGTGCCCAGTGAACAACATGATGTTGCTTTGGTCCAGGTTTTGATTGAGATGCATATTTATCCGCCCAACGCTTTGTGGAAATGAGGAGAAATTCACCACCCAGTTGCTCTGTGCTGTATTGTAAGATGTTAAATAGCGTCCACCGAATGCATCCTGAACTCCAGTATATCGCTCTAGTCGTCAATCATATCATCATCATTAAGCTCTTGATCACGAGCTATCTCATACCACATCGGGAAATTCTTATCAACTCCTCATACTTACCGTCTTCGCTCGCTCCGTTCGACGTGAGTTTGGGTCTGTTGCTTGGGCCGGGCTCCCTGGTGCATATCGCCGTCCATTGACGCCACTGACCGTGGCAATCCGTGAGGGCAAGCATGGCCCTCTTGCGCCGAAATTGTTCATCGAATCAACTCGAGATAAGCCGACATTTGGTGATGCTGGTGGTGGGAAGTACATATTCTGTGGTAGTGGTGGTGGCGGAGGGGGAACATTCATGTTAACATTCAGATTAGAATTCGGCACATTCAATGGAGGTGGGTATGTCGGTTGTGGTTCGGGGTATCGATATGCGCTTGGCGGCGTGGAATGTGCGGATGCTGTATTCTCTGCCAAATGCGGTGGTGGTCGTCGTGGTGAATCGGCTGGACCGAAGGAGTTTGGTTGGAAGCGGACACCGGAGGATGAACGTTCGTCACGTCGGTCAGGTGTCACATTCGATGAGCGAGGCGATGGCCCTTCAGTCGCATACTTTCGTATCGAGTTGGACCGCCTTGGTGAACGGCTTTTATCGACTTGAATGGTTGGAACTCGTCCATCGCTTGAGTGTCGACGTTTACTGGACGAGAGGAAGAAACTTGGCATAATTGATGCGCCCCATCGTGACTGAAGCTGCTTGACCTCGTCTCCTGATTGTTTTGGTTTACGAGTTGGATATGAATCTTCCGAACTCACATCTTCCTCTGTTGAAGGTCGCGATGTTGAAGACCAATCTCTATCGCGCCGTGGTTGTGGCGGCCGCTGCTCTGGCCGATCTAACGAGGTGTTGCTCCCATATCGAGTCTGAGAATTGTTCTGTTGGGGGTTGTACCCTGTAGTGGGAAAGGGAGAATATGCCGGCGACCCTGTATTCGATCTGGGCCTCAGCTGCTCTCCTCCAGGGTAATTCATGGGCCTGTTTGCCGAACGACTTCTCGCTGACCTTGCCGCTTTTCTATCGCCAACGTTCTGATGATAATTCGTACCGCCTGGGCTCAATACATCTGGCACACTGCGCCGTCTTCTCAGTGCTTCTTGCCTCGCGCGTTCTTCAGCTTCACTATTCGGATTCAGTCTCGAGTTAGGCGGTCTCGGACTTGAACCAGGAACATCCTTTCCAGCAGGCTTCAAGTTCGCATTGGGCGGTGTCTTCCTGTCAAAATACCCGTCGGGGCTCTTTCCCCCTTCCGGCTGCGGACTTTGGTACGGTGAGTACTTGAGTCTTCTCATGTAGCTCTCCTGGCTAATTTGGCTCGTCACGAAGCGGTGCCACTTTTCCATGTCCGCGTCTGGGCGTGGCGGGAAGCATTCCCTAGGTATGCTCTTCGGAAAGAACGCCCCACCACTCCCTGACTTTGGCACATCATAGATCTCCACCGCTCGCTGTATTAAAGCTGTATGCTCGTCAGGATACAAGAGGAGCTGCAACGTTTGCCATCGCACGAACCCATCATTTGTCAAGCAGGGTATAGCCGGCGCCTCGAACGCGTTACGTGTGGGTTGTAGACTGTGGTAACAGCCTAGTGTGCGGTACAGGAATGCGATACCGTGATCACCTGTATTCTTGAAGAGTTCGTCAAAGTCCCTGCCACAAACGCGGTAAAAGTTCGCTAAGCGACCGGGCGAGAGATCGATGTCGTTGGCTGGTTCAAGTTGACGCTGCAGGACACCACGTTAGCTGTGTCATTCAAATGCAGGCTGCACCAGCCAATGCTTCGATTTTGCGCCTTACGATTATCTGAGCGAGACCCCGACATAGTTGGTCGAAGACGGGTGCCGCTGATTTGTCAGGGTTGATGAAGTAAGACCAATGTATATGATCTTCCCCATCTCCTTGTACCATTGTTCGGAAGTTTGGCCGCTTAAGCGAACGTTCTCGGTGGTTTGGCGACAGTAAGGGCGGCTACCGATGCTCTCATCCTCAGGGCAATGCAAGGCGTGAAGTTGGGCAGCAATGTATCGTTGTTGGTAGTACAGGAACCTCAATACTTAAAGATTGGATTCAACGCGACACAATTTGGCCGTCTGACTAGGTAACACGAGGAGTGGTACGGCAGATCTGTGATACAGCCAACATGACTTAACACGAACAGGGACACAAATAGATATATTGGATAAAGACCGCAGGACAAGTCAATCATGGTACAGCAATATGGTAGACAGGCGAAAGAGTCACCTCACCGCTACCTCGTGCCATTTGCTTCTTTGTGGTGCATGACTCTGGTCCCCGCCTGCACCCAAACTTCATCAGCTCTGGCGTTCCCGAGATCTTCGCTTTCAGCCCGGATATGTGGTAAGTGTGGCATGCTCCAGCCAGTCTCAGGTCAATGTCTAAGCACTACGACTATCACGTGTGCCGCGTCTAGGCTTCTCTTGGCACCCAAGCGCCGACTGGGATAAGCTTCCGCCACAATACCAGGCAGCTAAATGTGGTGACGCCATCAACCCCCAGCCTGATAGCTGTTAAGGAAGGCACGCAACCATCACTTGCCATGGACCACGATAATGCACAAGTAGTTCGAAGAAGGGCGAATATGGATATGTGCTGAAAGAGTGTTGAAACAGGCAACGATTGGACGCGTGTCTGCATATACTGATTAAACCTCAAAAGACAAAATATGCTTGCCCAAGTGGTAGAAACACGGCAGGCTCAGCAGTGCAATTCATCCCATCAGCCTCCACCCTGTAGCTTTCAGGATCGACCTTCATCTTTGGCATAATGTCGTTGAACTTCATGTCCTTCTTGCCGACTGTTCTGCACCCTTTAGTTGCTTCGATACGTTTTCTCAGACCATATGATGCAATTGTACCGTTGGCGATAGAGGCCTCCGAGACGAAAGTGATACATGTGGTCTGTGGTGCCAAGGGACCGAACTGTGGTCTTGAAATGATGGGTTGAATTGTTGGTATAGAGGCATTAGGGTCACCCTAGAAGTTTGCATTAGCTGTTGAGTCCTCTACAAAGATAAGAGTTAAGAGAACTTACCATCATAGCAGAACTTATCATTCCACCCTTGATTACCATGGTTGGTTTCGTACCAAACATAGCAGGCTTCCAAACACACAGATCCGCAAATTTGCCAACCTCGACACTGCCGAGTACATGTCCCCAACCTTGTGTTGACGCCGGGTTCACCGTGTACTTCGAAACATATCGCTTGACTCGAAAGTTGTCCGCGCCCGTGCCTTCATCTTCTGGAAGTGGGCCTCTCTGCACTTTGTTCTTGTGAGCTGTGTGCCATGTTCTGAGAATGACTTCTCCACAACGGCCCATAGCTTGACTGTCTGAAGACATCATGCTGATAGCACCAAGATCATGAAGGACATCTTCTGCCGCGATTGTTTCTGCACGGATACGTGATTCGGCGAACGCGATGTCTTCTGGAATATTCTTGGACAGATGATGGCAGACCATAAGCATATCCAAATGTTCGTCCAGAGTGTTCCCCGTGTATGGCCGGGTTGGGTTTGTGGAAGAAGGAAGCACATTGGGGTGCTCGACAACCGAAATGATATCAGGAGCATGACCACCACCAGCACCTTCTGTATGATATGTGTGAATTGCTCGGCCTTTAAATGCTTCGATGGTCTTCTCGACAAAGCCAGATTCGTTGAGTGTGTCCGTATGAATCAAGCATTGGATATCATGTTCGTCACAGACACCGAGACAGGTGTCAATGGCTGCTGGTGTTGTTCCCCAATCCTCATGGAGTTTGAGACCACACGCCCCAGCTTCAGCTTGCTCTCTCAATGATATCGGAGAACTGTCGTTGCCTTTGCCTGTAACTCCATAATTGATTGGCAAGGCATCAATGGCCTGCAGCATCTGCTTGATGTGCTGTTTGCCGGGAGTGCAAGTGGTTGCACTTGTGCCGGCACTAGGTCCAGTTCCTCCACCAAGGAATGTTGTAATGCCTGATGCTAAGGCTTCGTCTGCCTGTTGTGGACAGATAAAATGGATATGGGTATCAATGCCTCCTGCTGTGATTATGTTGCCCTCTCCAGCGATGACATCTGTGCCCGTTCCGACGACCATGTCGGGATGAACGCCATCCATCACATCTGGGTTACCCGCCTTGCCAATGGCCTTGATATAACCATTCTTGATGCCGATGTCTGCCTTGTAGATGCCCGACCAATCCACGATGAGCGCATTTACGATGACCGTATCGAGGACTTCTTCATCTTTTCTGCCTGACGCTTGGCCCATACCTTCTCTGAGAGTCTTACCACCACCAAACTTGCATTCGTCGCCGTAGACAGTCAAGTCCTTCTCTACCTTAATCCAGAGGTCAGTAGCACCAAGACGGACCAAATCACCTGTGGTAGGTCCAAACATGGTTGCATAATCAGTGCGTGTCATAGAAGCAATGTCAATATGCGCAGAGTCGCTAGCTGGGTCTGGGACATGTGCAAACCCAGCGTTTTGCAGTTTCTTCACAAGTTCGTCTGCCCTGGATGTATCAACAGGTCCAGTCGCCAGGTAATTGCCGCCATGAATGATCTTGTTACCAGCAATCTCAACCAGCGTCACGGTCTTGGAGTCGCCGGGCTCAAAACGTACTGATGTGCCTGCTGGTACATCGAGCCGATATCCATAAGCTTTGATCCGATCAAACTCGAGCTGAGGATTCGTTTCAATGAAGTGGTAATGTGAACCGATTTGGATAGGACGATCTCCTTTGCTAGTGACTTTGAGCTTCACACGCTTTCGGTTTGCATTGATCGTAATAGGTTTCGCTTCCTTGACAACCACAACAGCACCAGGCTGTTTCTCGGCTTCATACTCGCTTGGATCTGCTGGTACAAAGCTGTCGTTTGATGGGACGGGCAGGAAAGAGCCATATAAAGCTCGTTCGAGATCGCAATCATCAGCACTGATAGGGTGATGTACAGTCACCAGGTACGTTCCAG